>Ga0099826_10001189_pt1 | contig 15094 bp, 13 predicted proteins | sample Mtrugardesep15_FD_76830 | JGI IMG/M metagenome (GOLD analysis project Ga0099826, IMG submission 76830) | Root nodule microbial communities of legume samples collected from California, USA - M. trunc garden sep15 | ecosystem: Host-associated > Plants > Roots > Nodule | place: USA: California... | reverse complement strand
ATAATTGTTGGGATTTTGGTAGCTAAATGGGTAATCAGAAGAATTTTTGGTGTTGAATTGATTGTTATTGGGATCCATTTCACTAATCAAAGACTAAAACTTCAAAAGAAAGGCTAATAATAAAATTAAGAGAGTGAAAAACTTGATTTTTTTGTGTCTAAATCAAATGATCAAAGTCTCTGTTTATAGAGAAAAAAAATCATGAATTTTGGTAAAAAGAAAATAAAATATTTGCATTGAAATAATTGAGTCCAAATTATTAAGATAAAAATCCAAGCAGCCAATCAAAACATGCAAAGTGTCACAACTTTTTCCTTTTTTTCTTTCTCTCTCCGCATGTATAAATGTCCCACGCGCCTTGTCAGCGCGTGCACCACACGCGCCCAGTTCAAGCAATTGCAACGCGCCACGTGTCCATGCGGGCCAGGCTTTCAACATGTTGAAGTTCTTCATCTTCTCTTTCCTCCAACTCACTTTCAATACCCCCACTTCAATGGTTTCAATATATTGAAACTCACTTTCAATAGGCCATTGGAGATGGTCTAACTAGTTTAAACTTTTTTTTTTTTCAAAAAAAAACTATTTTAATTTAATCTTTTTTTATTTTTTGGAAAAAAAACTATTTTCTTTTACAAAACTAAAAGAAAAACATAAAGAACAAAAATCAACATTTTGGATTCATTCAATAAATAACGTATATGGTTTATGATAAAGACCACATACATCATTAATTAAATGAAATTAAAAAGTATATTTTTGTTTATAATAGTAAACAAATGGTGCACCAATATATAATCAAAGCTTCCATGAAGTTCGAAACGAGGAGGTCTGATAAGCCAAGTTTAATAAGAAAATCAATGCAATGTTTCCTTCTTGGGGAGTGTGTATAATGCGAACACTTCAATCTTGATATAGTGAATTTTTTATGTCTTGAATCAGAGTCGAGAATCTGTGAAGCAGACCACGTCATGGTAGTTCAATTGTTTAGCTAAAAGTAACATTCGATGAATAATGTGAACTCGACATGGAAAATTTTGAAGGAGCTTGAGAGGAGCACGAGATGACCCCATAAAAAGCTTAATATCTAGTGGGGTTGCATAGACGATTACAATCAACATCAAAAATATTATAAGCTTGGTTTAAAAAATCTCATTTAACGCATATTTCATGATGTGCAACTGGCGGGGAGCTAGAGAAGTAAGAGATGAAGTTGAAAGTCATGTTATGAGCTTCCATAGTAAAATGGTAGATAAGGATAATGAATCGGAGAAGCAAAAAGAATTGTAATCACACCAAGACTACCATATACATGCGACAAAATTGTTGGAGTTGATCGAATATAGGCCCGTGATGAGCCAACTAATCGTGTCCAAATCGAAAAAGAAGTCAACATTGGAGAAACGAAGAAGATGCTAGATATTTCTAGAAGTTGAATAGTCTCTAATACAACGAAAGAATGTCTCGTCATACTCATTACATCAAAGATAGAGACCATTAAAAGCCCGATTGCGTTGGCGTAACAAGGACACATCGAGGAGAAATTGTTGCAAGCCAACTAAACTAAATTAAGAACTTGGTCTTTTATGTAATAAATAATGACATAAAAAAATAAAAAATAAAAACCAATCTAAAATTACATTTTTCCCATTATTAAAAAATAATAATCACGTCAAAAATAAATAAATAAAAACACTTGGACTGGGATCAGAAGCGATTCTTTCTCTGATTCTCACGTTAGGGTTTTAACTTCTTCTTCTTCTTCATCTTCTTCCTCTTCTATCCAATTCCAATTTCAATTATAATCAATCAGGTAAGCTATGTAACTACGAAATTTCACTTTTTTCTCCAATTCACATATATGTTATTTTTTCTTCTAATTCGCATGAACATACATACGCTTCTCAAATTTAACAAACTTCAATTTTATTTTATTTTTACAATAAAAATTTCGGAATTGCCAACTTTTATTCGTCAATTATCCTTTTTAAGCTTTCTTACGTACCTTGCAATACAATTCGGTATCGAAGAATACATAATTATTTGTTAAGCTTAATTTTTTAATTGCAATTTTATTGAATTGTGTTTTCGAATTTTACTATGCCAAAGCTAATATTGAATTATGATCTGTGCTTCTATAATGTTTTTGCCTTATAATTCTGTAAAATATTATCCATCCATATAAGAGTGTATGCATTTTAGTTGGGATATGTTCATGTTCATATTCTGTTAACTGATTATTACTAAGTGGGTGTATTTAGATCTGCTATTATTTGTTTTTAGTGCCTTGATTTAGCAAAAAAGTGGTTAAATTTTGTTTTTTTATTGTTTATTTGATGTTTTTTACTGTATGGTGAAAATAAAACAATGTTTTATGACGGGTTATCATGCGTGTATTTGAAAGTATGTTTTGTTTTCAGGAACTGCAGCGGTGATTTGTAGAATGGGTGAAAACGGTAAAAGAAATCGTCAGCACAGAGACCATGGTGACCGTGGAGGCCGTAATGGGGACAACAAAAATCAGAAGAGGCGTGTGAATGACAGAGATGAAAGGGACAAGGGTGAATTGATTGGGTATAGGATACTATGCCCGAATGAAGTTATTGGGAGTGTCATTGGTAAGAATGGAAAAGTTATAAATTCAATAAGGCAAGAGAGTAGGGCAAAAGTCAAGGTTGTGGATCCATTTCCCGGTGCCAAGCATCGAGTTATAACAATTTTTTGTCACGTTAAGGATAAAGAGGAAATTGAGATCGAAGATGAATTCGACAATGAGAAGCCTTTATGTGCTGCCCAAGATGCTCTTATCAAGGTTCATTCAGCCATTTCGAATTCCATTGAAACTGCTGGAGATTCTGAGAAGAAACGAAAGAATAAGGATGAATGTCAAATCCTTGTTCCGTCTAGTCAGTCTGCCATTTTGATTGGCAAGGCTGGGGCTACCATCAAACAACTGAGAGTTAAGACAAGGACAAATATCAAGGTCGTTCCGAAGGATGCAGCTGACCCTGAGCACTCGTGTGCCATGGAATTTGACAATTTTGTATTGGTGGGTATTTTTACTATAATCAAACATATTAACTTGCTATTGAAATTATGGTCAGATTGATAACATGATTACAATATATGAATCTCCGTTCTGTAACGTGTGTGTGTGTGTGTCATATAGGTGTTGATCTAGTTTTGGAGAAAATCTTATAAATTTTATATTTTAGACAGTTTTATACTTTGATATTTTCTGGTTGTTTGATCAATTCTTTTGCAGTGAGCTTCTATCTTATTATGTGCTTGTTTTCATTGAGTAGATTACAGGTGAATCGGAAGCTGTAAAAAGAGCATTATTTGCAGTTTCAACTATCATGTACAAATTCTCCCCCAAGGAGGACATTCCTCTTGATACAACTGTACCAGAAACCCCTCATAGCATCATCATTCCTTCTGAACTTCCTATTTACCCACCTGGTGGACTGTATCCTGCTTCAGATCCTATTATTCAACCTAGATCTTTTCCTCAACTTATAGGTGCTACAACTATGCAAGATCTGCATGGTGGTTATGCGGATACAGGAAATACATGGCCGCTGTACTCGTCTCCCCTTCCGGTAGTTTCCAGTCTTGGTGCTTCCCAATCTGAAGAATTAATTGTAAGAATGTTGTGCCCCTCTGATAAAATTGGACAACTCATTGGGAAGGGAGGAGGTACTATTAAACGTATGAGGCAGGCTAGTGGTGCTCGAATTGAGGTTGATGATTCCAAGGCTCGTCATGATGAATGTTTAATCACTGTAACTGCAACAGAGGTGATTATCTGTGCTTCTTCCATTTGTTCACATTTAATCACACTTGTTCTTAGAGTAGGGTTTAGGGTCATCATGATTATCTGTGTTTCATCTATTATTACTTCGATATTGTTGATTTATCTTAAATATTTCTTTGGTTGGATCATCATGTACATTTTGCTTTAATGCTCTCTTATTTTCTTTTGATGACCATGACCTCAGTTTTTTTTATCTGACTCGTACATTTCATTCATATCCTTGAAGTTCCATTTAAGTTTAAAGCACATCAGATCCATAAATGAAGGAAATATTTTTATAGTTGTTACCAGTTAATTACTGTGGACTCGTTGTTAAATAATTCTGTGCCACCCGTCATAACAAGGAGAATTGATGCTTATTTGGAAATCAGCGCTAACCGAGTCCGTATGTTAACTGCAATATGGTATTATTGTAGATCAAAATTTTAAATCTTTTGGGGTGAGGACATGGTGATTCTGTAATGTTACTCACGTGAAGAAAATATTTTAACTTCATTATGTCAGAATGTCAATAAGGTATATGTCAGGAATGTGTTTCTGTAAGTTTTCACACTAGGGAGCAGGTATTTATTTGTTGCTTTATTTATAATATGCTTAATCTATAGGTGTTAACTGCAGATAAACTTGGTAGCTTCTTCAACTATTTGAATTTCAGGATCAACTTTATGCTTGGTTTACTTTTTGGTGGATTTTGGTGCCTCATTTTTTTTCTCTTCAATATTCTATATTCTGCATGTAGTACTAGTAGCCTTTTTCTATTTTGTTTTGAATGTGCTGTTCTGGTATCATAGAATTGAATTCTCATGTAGTATGTGTTTTGTAGTCATCAAGTGACCTGAAATCCGTAGCTGTTGAAGCTGTTCTACTGCTGCAAGAGAAGATAAATGATGAAGATGATGCCCCGGTTTCAATCCGGCTCCTAGTTCCATCTAAAGTGATAGGGTGTATTATAGGAAGAAGTGGTGCAATCATAAATGAAATTCGGAAGAGAACTAAGGCTGATATTCAAATCTCAAGAAGTAATAAGCCTAAATATGCAGATGACAATGATGAACTCGTTGAGGTTTGAATTATTTTTCACTTCATTTTTTTTCTTTTATTTGTGTAGCAAATTCATTCAATCTGCTTTTCAATTTATGATTTAGGTGGTCGGTGAAGTTGATTGTGTGAGAGATGCACTAATTCAGATAGTCTTGAGACTAAGGGAGGATGTATTGAAAAATAAGGACATTGACCATAATCGCCACATAGGTTCCGAATCCTTGTACGCTGGCAGTTCTGTTCTTTCAGCACCACCTATGCTGTCTTCAATTCCTGCTACTGCTCCTGCACTAGCTTATGATCAAAGGACTGGAAGCGGAACTGGACTGGGCATCCATTCTTCTAGAAGCCATTATGGATATGATTCATACTCGGTATGTTTGGGTTGAAATTTGTATGACTATTAAGTGTTAATATACTTGGTCTTGTTTGTTGTTGGTAAATATCACACTCTTGTGTAATATTAGTTGCTTGGAACATCTTGTGCCCAATGATTATGCTCAATGATATTATTCTTTGAGACTAATTCTAATTATAGACAATTTGATTGAGTTTAGGTGCAGCAAATAACTTAACTTTCTTCATCGTGTATGGATAAGGATGTTTTCACAACTGTACACTTAATTTAAAACGGGAAAATCTTGTAGCAATGGAAATTGAAGTTATATTAGCAATGGAAAGTATATCTTGTAGTTTTAGTCATTTGGGTTGGAATATAGTTGTTATGAAGTTATGAGAACTGCTAGAGATATAATGAAGTAGTTAAATACTGAGTGCTGATGGATTTTAGCTTTCTTTTCCTCATCAAATTTTGATTTCTTTTCTTTGTCAATTCTTCCAGCACTGTCTGAAGTCTGTTTTTTCGAGTACAATAGAAAATGGATACTTGCATTTTCCTCTTTATTTTTTTTTGTTGCAACATAATTCATTTTTATTTTCAACTCTTGATTATATGGAACTGATATTTTCACTCTTTTTTGTTTCTTTGTAAAAGATGGAAGACAATGGCTATGGATCTATGTCTTCATATGCTACCAATCTGTATGAAGGGTTAGTGTATATTGTTATTAATTACAGTTATATTTGCATGTATAGTTTACTTTTCTTTCTGCCTATTCCTTTAGTTAAACTGATTGGGTATTTTCAACTCATGTTTCTTGCCTTTATTAGACATCGTTTGCCTCCCCTTTCAACATTGGAGATGGTTGTTCCTGCTAATGCTGTTGGCAAAGTGATGGGTAAAGGTGGAGCAAATCTAGCCAATATCAGGAAGGTCAGTTTTCGTATTCCTATTTACGTTTCTTTTATTCTGCGGAAGAGGGAAATAATTCACCGTTTGAAAGACATTTTTCTATATCGTATTATAATATTATCAAGGGTTAATTATGTTTAAGGTCCCTATAAATAGGCGCGTTTCCAACATTAGTCCCTACTTAAATTTTATTAAATTTTTGGTCCCCAACGTTTTTGGCCATTAGCGAATTTGGTCCCTGCTGTGAAATTTTTGCTGACTGGACAAACGGAATTGACATGTAGATGAACAAGTATGATGCCACATGGACTCATTAAATGACATGGCATGCAACTTGGTAAAACAATATTTTAAAAAATCTGATATGATTTCATTTTAATTTTTAACTATAATAAATTAGAAGGAACCACAATCATCCTCTCTCACTCGATCACAATCGTCCATCACTTCCAACTCCATTATCTCCTTCCCTCTCCTTCAAGTCTCTCCCAACCAACCTTACAATGTATGCCTTTCACTGTTATAATACCATTTTCATCTGTGTTGTTACTCATTACTGTTCTGGGTTTTTAGGTCCTTCTAACACGTTTTTATGGCTTGGAGAATTTTACCCAAGATTTCAGTCACAAAAATGCCAACCTTAATCGATAACAGTTCCGATTTTGAAAAAGAATAGAAAGGGGGCGAGGGGTGGTTGGTGTGTCGCAAGCGTTGGAGAAGGATTGGGGAAGGACCGAGGGAAGTGTGAGGTGCGGCCATGGATCAACAACAAAAGGGGCAAATCCACTTTTCATCTTCTCTTATTATCATTAACATTGATACACACCTTGCTCTTGATTTGCATCCTATTTTCTTCCTTATTTCTATTTTGTCCCATTTCATGTTGAGGCGTGAAACTCTATGGATATGGGCAATTGCAATGAGGTGGGGAATTCAGGGAGGGTTATGGCCAAGTTGACGAGGAAGAAGCAGATGGTCTTGGGTTTATTTATGGGTTTGGTTCGGGTTATTACAGTTATCGGGTCGGGTTAAGGCCCAATCTTACAATATGGTTTAGTTAAAAATAATGTGGCGTCCACATGTTTGCCTCCGTTAACCCAATCAGCAACAATTGACGGTAGGGACCAAATTCGCTAACGGCCAAAAACGTTGGGGACCAAACATTTAATAAAATTTAAGTTGGGACTAATGTTGAAAACACGCCTATTTATAGGGACCTTAAACATAATTAACCCTATTATCAATCATCTCAAATAATAACATGGTAATATAATGCTATTTAGTTTTGCTATTTGGTGCGCATCATACACATGATAGGATAAAAGCTTACCCTATCATATCCTTATCCACATCCCTCATCCTATATTGACCATCGAATGGACCCTAAGGGTTTTCCCTGCTTTTTGTCAGTGTTGTTTTCTGTTTTTTACATTTTTAGTGGCAGACCATCAAATTTTAAGTGTTATCTTTCAGATGTCATCTAATGACAACCATTAATGTAAACCTCCGCCAAAAATATTAAAAAAGATACAAACACAAAGGGAGGGGGAGAGAGATATGGAGACTTGCTCTTTTAAATGTCAATGGCCAAAGTTTCAGGCATTCTCACGTTTATACACATTTGACATAGCATCATGGACTAATAATTTTTTGATATTCCATGCTCATTACACATGCACATCATTAAATGTGTATTTTATGCCGGGATGTTTCTATTCAGATTTCAGGAGCAACAGTAGAGATTTCTGAGTCCAAATCTTACCGGGGTGATCGCGTTGCTCTTATTTCTGGCACATCTGAGGAAAAGCGCGCAGCTGAAAACTTGATCCAGGCATTCATAATGGCTACATAAGCTTTCAGAGCTATTTTCAGATGTTTTGGAGGTGAAAATTTAATTCTCAATGCATCTGCTCATTCCTCTTCTTACTCCGTCTAGGTTGGTTTCGAGAGAATATCCTCTAGGGTTCTTTGACTGGACTCGTGCTTCTTCCATAAGTGACTAGCAAGATTATGACAGAGCTTCCATTGCTGGTTTTGTATTTAGGATTTGTAGTTCCTTTCTCTGCCTTTTCTTAATCTACTCTTCATCTATGACTTCTCTTAGAAATGTAGGATCTTTCTGTCCATTCATGCTGTTTTTCCATTATTAGTGTGGAATCATCTTTATCTCCATGAATAATGAATAATTCTCGGAGGAACCATAAAGCGGTGTTTATGTTGTTGACTTGTTTCTTCTGGCACTGACTTTTATTATCCTCTCTTGGTGAAACCATCTGTTCTAATTATGCAAATGAAATGCAAGATTATCTAGCAATTTCCTCTATCCGGTAACCATGGCTTTTGAGTTCTTCGGTCAAAAGTGCAGTAGTTGCCTCGCAAAATTGATAATTTGCAGATCATTTTCCTCCTCCATGCTATTTTCTGTATATCTAGCAATTCAGTGTAAGTGAGGGCAGTTGAAATATGACCATTTATGTACTGTTTGATTTCCAGGCCTCTGGTCATTTTGTTACCACACTCAATGGCACTTTATTATATGCCTGTAATCTGAAAAATCATTGGAATGTATTTTGTAAAACATGTGTTCTTGCTTTTCACTTCTTGGTTGTCTTATGATGGATACCATTCACAAGGAAATGCTTGCTGCTGCATTCTATTGTAGCTGTCCTTCCTCCTCTTCCATTGTGGTTCAAAATGATTTTATTGGATCTCTTAAATTCTATCTAGTTAAGTTCATGTTATGATCTCCATATCTGGCTTATCTGCTACCTGTGGCGTATAAATTATCCGATTGCAACTTAACATGTATGTATTTCATTGGATCTCCCTAATTCAATCAATTGGGGCTCTTGTGTTGACCTCTATCTCTGCTCTCTGCAGCTTATCTGTTTTACTATTCAGAACTTATTTCAACCGAACTTGTATCGTTTTTAACTGAATTTTGTTAACAAAGATATTAAACTGATCTAATTTTAGTAATTTATTCCCAAATGAAACTTGTAGTTGTTGGTAATAACTGGTTACTAATACGTTAGGCATCAGCTCTTCAGATGTTTCTCTTTGACTGCTAAGAACAATCGCAAAGTGCAGTAAGATAAAGTCAGCCTATTTCATCAGCATTTGCCTTGTAGCTGTACTCCTATCTTTTAAACACCATCCTTGCAGCACCAATGTGCTCAGAACTTTCTTCCACCGCCATGTGACTGACTCCTCTCAAGCTTTCTTTGTAGGCTTAAATATGTTTTATTCTCTTTAAAAAAAAAGATTTTATGTTTGACACCATAACAAATTCAAAATGTCTCCCTTTAGTCTCTTTAATCTACATTGTTATATGCCATGTGGCATTTTGTCACATCCACGTCAAAATAAGATATGATGAGAGGTAAGATAGTAAATCATAAATTTTTACTGACTCTAAAAATGTAAATATGACATTAGGGTTCTTGCATTCAGTTTGAAGGATAACAATGTCCACTTTCTTTGTTGTTTGTTGGATCTTCTCGTATCATTAAATCTTTCGCCGTTATAAACTTCAAACCTTGCTCAATCACAACTACACCCTCCCTCCCAATTGTATCAATGGTTTCATCCTTCATTTATTCCATAGTTGCAAATTTGTCCTGATCATGATGCACGTCTTCTTGTTGATCTCCTTGAACAAGGTCTCAAGCACTCGCCAATCCCACTTTACATTTCACATTGTCACTCCCAAATCTCACAAATGCAAAATGAATTGTGAACACTACATGGAAACCTAAACACCCTATAATCAATCACTTGGAGTCCCGAATGGCATAATCCAAGGTCTTGTTCAGGTCATCATCTAATGCTATTGTGTTATAGTCTAGCTTCAAAATAATCAAACCTAGATTTAAGTTGTGTGGTGCTTGTGATTAGCTTTTTCTTGACAAATTGGTTCATCATTGATGATGAGTTTCCGTCTTGCTACTATTGGGAGCCTCGTTTTGCATTGATTCACAAAGGAAAGTACCGGTGTTTGAGGTGGAGTTTTTTGTCTAAACCTAACATGGCCAAGATTCAATAGCCACCGTTCAAAATAAAGATTTTTCTCTTATTTGAAGCTTGTAACACATTGTTCAACTTCGAGTTTCATAAAATGATAGAAAAGCTAAAATCTACCTGGACAAGATGTTTCATGGTCATTGAATTTGCATATTTTAATTTAAGAACAACCATCATGAGGAAAAAAATGGAAGGACCAAGACAAAAAAAAAATCCATGATTTTAAGTGATTTTTTGCTTGACTATGCAATGGTGAATATGGAAAATAGGAATGGAGTTATAGTGAAGTAATATTACCTCTACAATGTTTCCTTCTCCTTTGATTTTATGGTCTTCTTTTCTTTAATAAAAAACTTCAAGACTAGTAGGTTGGTGCTATACAAATTTGGCTCATCTTTAATTAGTTTATTTTTGGTTTTTGCTCCTTTGCTTTTATGTTTAAAACCTTCATTTTTCCAAACTGTTGGTTTTAATCTCTGTTGTACATTATTTGCTGACTTGGAAAACAAAATGCCATGTAGCAATGCCACATCTCATCATTAATATCATGTGGCATTACTTACATGTGCTTCTGTTATTCACACAACAGTCGGATATTGATGAGACACTGAACACTAGTCACTCTTGATTTGTTGAGGACTCGGATAGATTTTTTTTTGTGGTACTAAAATTGAAAGATGCTATATTTGGCACAACTTATGGTAGATTTGAATGCATGTTTGGAACTACATTCAAGTTCAATTTCTTGCTTCCTGAAGCTTTTTTACTGTAGAATTATCTAAGCTACAAAATGTAGTTTTAGATTTGACGTGTGCACTGTGTTTTGAATCGCAAAAACATACACACGCTAAGTTTATGTTTTGATATGTATGAACACACGAAATCTCACGTCTTGATGCATTTTGAATGTGAAATTCCTGGAGCTACAATTTTGTAAAAATTCAATGCGGAACCGAACAAATGCTCAACCTTCTTTGTATAATGCACATTCATCAACTAGACACTTTTCGGGTTTATGTTGAAAATTTACCTTTCCTTTCTAATTATGGTAGTCATAGTCTCTTGGGTGTTCTTTCTAGTGTGATAGTCTCTACAGTCTCACTTCAATCCTCATTTTAATATGTCGATGATGTCATCTGCCCTAGATATTTGGTTTGTCCCGGACATATTTGGTTCTATGTTAAGGTGTATGATTCATTGGGGGTTAGAGTTGTACTAAAGCTTGTCAATATGAATTTGTTTTTTTGTTACATAAGTTGAAATAGATATTTATTGTACCAGTTTAGTATATTCTTTTGATTTCTATAAGAAAATTGTGGAAAGTACGTCTTCATGTAATCATGTTTATATTTGTGTATTATCATTATTACATGTATGTAAAATCCCTAAGGATTGATTTCTGTATCTTTGCTTGATTCGTTTTTCCTAAGATTTACAATAATGATCTTTTATACTTAAAATCCATGAACACTGAAAAAGTGAGAAGTCCGCAGACATTTTGTGAAGCCTCTACCAAAGGATAGAGTAGTGTTTTCTTACATCACGTAACCTAACTGTAACAGGTAAAAAATCAGAACATGATACTTGATGTCATTGCGATAAGGTTTATATATATTTTTTTTTGTCAGGTAACCTAGTGGTTAAAATTCACCTTATAAAGTAAATAAGTGAGGTGTTCGGGGTTCGAACCCCGGCCCCTGCATATAATAATGCATTGTCCTACCAACTGAGCTATGCTCACGGGACAATAATGTTTATATTCTATTAGCTGAAAATTACGGATAAGGTAGATCGCAGATAAACTAGACAATTGAATATAAAATTTTGGTAAAATTAATGGTTGAACTAGCTCATAAAGAAAAAATATAAGCTTTGTGAGATAACAGTTTTGTCAAATAACCCTTCTACTTTGATCATATGAATTTCCGTGTTACAGTTTTTTTTTTTTTAAGTTAAATTAATCCATCTAAATTGGTATTTGAAGAATCGAAACTGAAACTTTAAGGAGGAACATATTCTCAGGTTCCAAGTCAATATCAACAGGTCAACCAAAATGGTTACTGCTTAACAATTTATGTTAGTATGTTGTAAGCTAGTTGCCAAAATAGTCTAAGTGTGTAGTTGGATGTGGCAAGATTCACATTACAATTTGCCTGAAGTTACTCTTTAGTGTGGTAGGCAACCATAGTATAAAGTGAGAAGTCACCGGCCACATTTTCAAACATGCATTTACGTACTATATTGTATATCATTATCATTATCATTTTCATGGGTCTAAAATTGACTACTTGAATAAGAATGCCTTTTTTGAACAACAACTTGTTACACTACACAATCCACAGGGACTTGGACCACACTGCAAACATTAAAGTGTATTTAGTACCACAACCATACAGCTTTTTCATCATTGTTCTTTTAATCCACTCTAGTGTAATGGAATTCAAGGATTTGGGATATTTCAACAGGAAGCAGGACAATTATTATTCCCACTTCCTTTAAGTGGCAACTGAGAAACTCTTTTTGAAGTGCGTTTGTCATGTTGTAAGTGGAAATAAACGTTTTTTTTTTTTCCTTCAGAAGATGTACAGTTTTTCACTTTTGGAATTACTTTTTCTATAAAAAAAAATCAACTAGTTTTTTTTTTTTGGTTTAGCAATGCAAAATTGACCGTGTAAGTCGATTTGCATTTTAACAATGTTTTACCGGGAAAGAGCTAGTTCGTAGCATGGATAAAAATTTAGTTACAAGTATGTACTAAGATATTTGTATTTTTTGGGAGTAAAATATATCATCCATCAGATCACCAATCAAGAGTTATAAATTCCTAAAAGAGTAAACTAGTATTTTAGTATTTGAAATTGTAAAGGTTGGTAAGATTTGTCTCTTAAATTTTTGAAAAAACAATTTAATATACTATATTAAAGAATATTTGTCAATGGACAAAACTTAGATACCGTTTCGTAGAGATTGTTCCTACTGTTTTCAATTAAAAAGTGATATAATTGTCACTATATTTTTTGAAAGGTTGTTAAAAAACTCTCTTAGAACTTAGATATTTAGTCTTTTTCACGAATTTAGCATCGCAAATTATAATTTTATATTTATTTTGGTGCAACAAAAGAGACTATTTACGATAATATCCAAGTCTTTAATTTATAAAACTTAAGTAAGGATGGCTTCAATATAATGATAAAACAAATGACAATGGATGTAATGGTCTATTTTCTATCCCCTAATTTCGTTAATGTCCCGGGTTGGTTTGTCGTAATAGTTGTTTTTAACTTAAAGTTTCATGTCATTTCACTTTTTATCTTTGAAGTTGTTGTTGTTTTATGTTATCGACATGCTAATTAATTTATCACATGTGAATGATGTGCTAACCCATGTGATAACCTAAAAATGTATCTTTCACGACAAAATTGCGATATATTGCATGTATCACAAACAAAGTATACTAGAAATCACTTTGTTAATCATGAGAAGACCTAAGTAATATATAACCCACCCATATATTCCTTTAATTTACGTATAAATTCATATGACTAAAAAAAAAATTATAACGTTTCACAGACTTACACATAATTTTGAAAAAATAATTCTTATTAATGAATTCCTTTGATTAACAAAATTATTCTCTAAACGCAGTATGTATTGTGATACGTATAAAATTATGTGCATGTTTGTGCCTAATTTTATCCATCCGGATATAAGTCACTTTGTAAAAAAGAAAAATTATCACAAATAATTTTTTTTGAACAAAAAATTATCACAAATTATATTAGTCAATGAATGAAACATTAATGTTTCTTTTTCTATCATATATTTCTTCATTTATTTAATTTCTTTTTTCAATCTTATTAATGAATAGGGTCTTGCTAACCAGTGCCTTCGGGGTACTAGTTAAGCATACCATAAAAGAGAATTATTACCATAAAAAGATGCTGTTTTTGACATTATTATAAATTAATTACACAATTTCAATGCATTAACTACTATATAATTTCTTTTTTCACATCCTTAACCAGTGTTCGGGGCACTGGTTAGCATTTCCCTAATGAATACTACCAATAATTTTGTGAAATCACTCAAAATTATTTTCCATATAAAATTAACCACATTTGTATATGTGAAATTGTTAAAGTTACCAATAATTTGGGAGGAGGAAGTACATTTCATCTTAAAACCATAAGACCTACTCTCTTTTTTTCTCTCGTAAAATAGTTATCATCCGCGCACAACTCCAAAGACTAATCTCTCGAGTCTTGTGAAACTCAAATGAACAACAAACTCTTCCTATGAATTTTAGCGTTGTTGTATGTTCATGACTAGATTTAAAGACAAAACTTTAGTTAAGTTAAAAGAGACTCGCATCATTTCATTTAAGAATTTTGGGTAACATTAAGACCTATTGTGATCTTGATAAGTCTCTATTTGACTATTTGTGAGTAACTCGCCTAATTAGGGGTTGACCATATTTTCATTCGAGAGTTGAAAGTGGTAAAGTACTATAAAACTTGCGTGTTTTGTGTTTGTACTTAATTGATCCATATGAGTACGGAAATTGCAATCTCAAATATGTCATGAATGAACACATGCCACAACGTGTGCGTCCTGTATTCTTGTTTTCTTTTTTTTAGTTAGTACTAGTAATTTCTTTAGTCCAAAAATAAACTACTAGAACAATGTTAATTGCACATGGCATGTGATCCATAAATTATTATAGTATAGTACAATTCATTTTGTATGGTTTTTATTTGCAGGAAGCTTATGATTATTCGCACGTCTACTTGTAGAAATCAGGTATTAATTAATTAATTAATTAATTAATTGCATAATACTTCTGTTAGAAATTTAGGTCTTAATTCATAAAACATGTTCAATACAAAATAAAAAAATATAGCGGAAGCAAATTTAATCATTGAACATGAATATGAACGGATCTACGACATGTTTGATTTATCAGT
>Ga0099826_10001188_pt1 | contig 15101 bp, 13 predicted proteins | sample Mtrugardesep15_FD_76830 | JGI IMG/M metagenome (GOLD analysis project Ga0099826, IMG submission 76830) | Root nodule microbial communities of legume samples collected from California, USA - M. trunc garden sep15 | ecosystem: Host-associated > Plants > Roots > Nodule | place: USA: California... | reverse complement strand
TCAATTTATTGTAATTTTAGAATTAGTAGTAGTATTAAATAAGGGTATATATGAAAAAAAATAATTAATGTGTGTTGTAATTTGAAAAGGGGGTTATATTTAGGGACAAAAAGAAAAACAAAAAGGGGGTTATATTAAGGGACGGAGGGAGTATATGACATGGACGTGTTAAATAATGTATTGGTGTAAGCCCTAGAGGCCAATAATTTATGATAAACTTATATTATGTATCATGACTTTTATTATTAAATAATATATATGACAGTCTTTATTATATTATTGTTATAATGTTAATAAAGTCCCTAGAATAGATGGTTCGTGTAAATGATATATTAAGTGTGACTTAATCATGATATTACATTAACGTAAAGAACGCTATTCTTAAATGTATCCGTAGTCAAAACTTTATTATGAATTGGGATATAATTAAGCATCGAGACTATTATGTATGTAAACTGATGACCACATCTCATGGTCATGGATATGAGATATTAAGTCTATGCATATGTATAAACATTAAGAGTAATATTTATACTGGATTGACCCATCGTGAGAACACTATATAGTATGTTATGAAAATGTCATAAGATATTCTCACATTGATAATAATGTATATCACTCTTAGACCTGAAACCACTATGATCCCTAGATGTGGACTCAAGTGCTTTGTTGTTATTCTAACGTTGTCTGTAAAAGGATAACCATAACTTTGATTAATGGGTACTTGATGAATCATGCTGAGGGACATGAGTGTCCTAGATGAGATTTGTCCCTCCTTATAACAGGAGATATATCTAAGGCCTTTGGATGAAATATGACTGTAAAGTTGCATGGCCAATACGAACTAAGTCAATATGAGATATTGGACTTATTCGTTATCCAGTATATTTCGGGATCAAGAAACATAGATATTGATCTATACAAGGGTGACAAAATATATTCCTTGTGATCAATATAGATATTAGGACAAAGGGGTAATTATACACATGAATATTATCATGGAAAGATTTCGTCAGATCACTGGACACTCTTGTCACTTGGGTAGCAGTGATGTGTTGCTAGATACCGCTCATTGTTTATAATATTAAATATTAGATTTAATATTATTGTCTACGTGACTAGAACCTATGGGTTCACACACAAAGAATGGTCAAAAGAGAAATATAAGTATGACTTATACGATGGGTGCGTTTAGTAAATAACACTAATTAATTAGCAAAAACTAAACTCGTTATTGGGTTTACGGAAGCCCAATAGTGACTTCTGACTTGCAGAGCACACTAGGAGTTCTATAAATAGAACCCTTGTGCTAAAGTTTCAGTTGCACATTTTGATAAACCATAATTCTCTGAAACTTCTGATTCGTTGGCTAGCACCAAGCTTTGGAGGAGAACCGTTCGTGTGGACTTGCTAGAGGCTCTGCTGCTTGCTTAGCTGTGATCATGATTCCAGATTCCACACTTCGAGGTAACAATCGAATCATTGATTCATGTCAAATTCGTAATGATTCAAGGAAAAAAAATCGAAAATTTTATTCCGCTGTTTATTCTGTAATTCAATTTTCCTTCATAATGTACCATATATACAATGTTGTGTAGAATCAACATCATTAATTAGCATGCCACATCATCCTGAGAAGAGGGGGACCAATTTTTTTTTCCTTTAAAACTAAGGATCAAAATAATGGTATTAGAAAATAAGGTATCAAAAAGTTAACCATTTTAAAAATAGAAGGATCAAAATTGCATTTAAGCCATTATTTTTTATACCTTTCATTTTGTTGCAAATAATCCATGGTGGATTGTAGCCAATAAAAAAAAATCCATGGCGGATGCAGTGATAAACTTCCATCGAAATTTTGATGCCATTTATAACGGTGGGTCACAATTCCAACAGAATTTGCCACCATTAACTTCTGTTCATAAATGGCTCGGCCTAATAACATGACCTGCACTGCAGCAAACTAGTTTTATTTAACGATCTTTCTTTTTCGGCATAGGATATATTTAATAGGAAAATGTTAACGAGTGCTATAAGGGAAATGTTTAAATATCTAATAGTAGCAATTTTTGCATTGAAAATTGTATGGTTTTGACTTTAACAAGTGTTTGAATTATATTTTTAAAACATAATTTCTTTATGTGGGTTTCTTAAACAATGTCATTAGTGCACTTGTTAACAAAACAAGACCTGTTTAATGTTACGTAAAGAATTCATTAATAAGTGACATAAGTATGTAAAAACCTTTTGTCAAAAAAATAAGTGTGTAAAAACCTAAAAAATACTCGAAAATTCAAGAAATACTCAAATATTAGGTCATATATTTGATGATTTCAAATTGATTTTAGACTACCACTTGAACTTTTGTCAGACTAAAATAATTTAGAGTTAATTGTTCAAATTTATTATGTAATATACACGAAATATGAAAACTAACCTTGTAAAAATATAGATTCTATCCCTAAAGTTTAAAATTCTACCTATTTTTTTCTCATATTTTCTCCTACAGACATAAAGCACATAAATTTTGAATATTTTCATAATGTTTTTGCATACATGTATATGACATAAAAATATGGTTTTCCATAGATTACAATTTTCTGACAAGAGACGGAATAATTATGAATTTTGAACCGCCAAAAATTATAAAAAAAAAAAACATAACTATGTTTTTAGAAATCGAATTTTGAGCTGGTTTTCTGTAGAGACGTCTATAAAGATACGTAGAAGGTATTTGTAAAGTTTCAGAGCATTCCTAAGAAGCCATGATTTATTTATTTATTTATTTATTTTTGTTTTTTTATAAACATGGAGAGTGGATAGGCATCAAGCGGCATCATCAACATCCCAACAAGGTTGGCACCCCGGGATACCTCCATCTTATGCCGCCAAACTTAGAAAATTTTTATTAAAAAATGGGGAAAAATAATTACAAAAGGAGGGGGGACTAGACCGAAACCCTCAAAAAGCAGAAAAGAAAGAAAACAACAAAAAGAAAAAGAAGAAACAACAGAAACTAGCCAAAAAAAAATAAAATCAAGGGATTCTATAATTAGGAAATCCACATCTATCGCGAAAGAAATCAAGTCTCAATTTAGGTGGAAGATTGTCTAGCCCAACCGCACCAACAATGGAGTGACCCATAGCAGCCAATTTATCCGCGCAACAGTTGCCTTCACGGAAAATATGAAAAGAAATAACTTGGATCCCAAGCCGACGTGCGTTGTGCCATCGGTTACGTAACATAATAGGAACCAACAGTGAGTTTGAAAATATCAAAAGAGCACTAGAGGAATCGCTCTCAAGCCAAATGTTCCTCCACCCTTCCTGTGCAACATACTCAATAGCAAAAATAATTCCTAGAACCTCGGCATAAAAAACAGACTGTAAACCAACATTACAATAAAAAGCACCATGAAAGGTGCCTAGATGATCACAAAACAGCCCTCCACAGGCCGCATGTCCACCTACTACTGAACCATCGGTGTTTACTTTCAACCAAGGAGATGTAGGAGCCTTCCGTAAAACCAAAATTATTTCCTTGACTCTACGACAATGATGAGGAACCGCTGACGAATCAATCAAGGCGAAGTCCGAGGGCAAGCACTTACCTTTAGAAACATTCCCATACATTGCAACATATGAGTGAATACGAACTTTGGTTGAATGCAAGGATGGCGTTACTACTGAAAATTGTAATGAATTCCGAGCCCACCAAATTGTATGAAGTGTATGCAAGACTACTGCCAAAAAAATGTCTGACACTTGAGAGGAACACCTTGTCGGCCTACACAATAGAAGAGAGTCTACTAAAGAGTAATCAATGATACAATTAAGCTTACCACCAATCCAGTTCCAAAGTCGAGTATCAAATGGGCAACGAAGAAAAAGATGTTCGGAAGACTCATCCGTATTTAAACATAAGTTATAAACGGAAACAACAATGCAGCCACGAGATCTAAGATTGTCATCAGTGGGCATCTTACCATGATGGAGCCTCCAATAAATGAACGAGTGAGATGGTGGGATAGCAGAGTTCCAAATGAGATCAGCCCAAGGTAGCATATGTGTCCGTGGGCGCATAAAAATGGAAGCATGCTTCGATGAAAGAGAGCCATCCGAAGTATGCCTCCAAACCAACACATCCGGGAGCTGAGTAAAAGGTAAAACAATGTCATCTACACGATCTTTAATGTCCCCAACATCACTTAGAACCGCAGGCAAATTCCAGGTACCATTCACAATAACTTCCGACACCATACCTTTAAGATGACCATGAAAATCAGCATCAAGATTCAACAAATCCACCAAAGGTTCACCTAGCCAATTGTCGATCCAGATATGAATTCAATCCCCCATTCCAACAACCCAGAAATAGTTAATCAAAACAGTGCCAATATGTACTTTAATACCCGACCAAACCGAGGATTTAAAACAACACATGCTTGGTTGACCATTTGTGAAATAACGCATTTTGAGTAAACTCGACCATTGTGATTATGTTGCAATTAAATCCCAAGACAATTTTAGAATCAAAGCTTCATTAATCAAGCGAGTATTCTGGAGATCTAACCAACCTTCAGCCCACAGTAGACAACTTTTTTAGTAAGGACATCACTACTCAAAATAAATTTTTTTATCCACGTATCTAGTAATCGCAGAAGCCTTCGAGGCCAAAGATAAACATGGAAGGAATAAATAAGCATCCCGTGAATGATTGATTTTACTAGCTGCACCCTTCCCATAATTAAAAGAATTCGACCCTTCCAAGTAGCTAACTTATTTTTAATTCTGTCTGTGATCATTCGAAAGTGAATTGCCTTGGACTTTCCTTGAAAGATGGGACAACCAAGATATTGAAAAGGAATCGTCCCAACAGTGAAACCCAACATATTTGCAATCATAGTTGTCGGAGTTCTAGACATAGCTCCTGTGAAAAACGACTTTTTTCTTTGTTTATAATCTGACCAGGAACCTCTGAGTACTTATGGAAGATACTAAGAAGCTCCCAAATATTACTCTACAACCCTGTACAGAAAATCATAATATCATCAGCATACAACACATGAGTTGGAATAAAATGGCCACGACAATATAAAATAGGAGTAATCCGCCCCCTAGATGAAGAAGCCAAAATTGCCCTACTGAGAACCTCCTCGGCAAGGCAAAATAACAGGGGAGATAGAGGATCTCCTTGACACACCCCACGGGAACAAGAGTAGAAACCAACCGCCTTGCCATTAACTAGAATAGATAAGCGAGTAGATTGTAAAATAGCAAGAATCCAGTTAATGAATGTAGTGGAGAAACCGAAGTTATTTAGCACCATAATCATAAAACTCCAATCTAAAGTATCAAATGCCTTTGAGATGTCGTCTTAGAGTTCAATATTCCCACCATAGTTGATCACCTCAGATGCAATGATAACGCAATCAGAATTGTTGCGGTCACAGACAAAACCCCGTTGCTCAATAGAGATAATTCGCGAGGTGATACAAGCAAAGCCTATCCGCCACAATTTTAGTAACGATTTTGAAGTGGAAGTTTGCCAATGCTATAGGTCGATAATCACCCATAGACCGAGCCCCCGGAGTCTTTGGAATCAACACAGTCATATTTGAATTAATATTAGGAGGTAACACACCACCTAGAAAAAATTCTTGAACAGATTGAACCACATCAGTGCCAACAATGTCCAAAAAAGTTTGGTAATAGTGTCCACCAAACCCATCCGGACCCGGTGCTTCATCTGCATTAAGAGCAAACACCGCTTCCTTAATCTCTTCATGCAAAGGAAAACTCAGTAGCATTTGATTATCGACATATGTCACTAAAGAAGGGATTGTCTCATCAACTAATGTGTTATGAGCACAATTGTTCTCCATGCTGAAAATTGCCTCATAATAAGAGAGAATATGTAACTCTATATCTGCGGGGTCAGTAATAACATTGTCACAATCCTGCATATAAGAAATAGAATTAGTTGTTGCCCGAATTTTAGAGACCTTGTGAAATTAGGCCGTGTTGCGGTCACCACTAACAAATTGTTGGTTTCGAGATTTTTCCTTCCATAATTGTTCTTGGAAATTTAAGGGTTTTGTTAATAGAAGTTGTGCTTCTAAATCCTGCAAGTAAAGATGATCAGAAAAACCCTCAGAATCAATTAGCAGTTGTATTCGGTTCACTTCATCCACAACAAGATTCACTTGCCTATCAACATCACCAAAAACCGTGCGGTTCCAAACTTTGAAAGTATTTTTCAAATTATGAAGTTTAGCCTGTAACCGCATCATACCTTGACCTCTAACACCCTTAGACCACGTGTCCATCACCAATTTTCTACAATCATCATGAGAGGACCACACCTTAAAGAATTTAAACGGAGTGGTGTGCTTCACAGTTGAGAAGACTAGAGAGAGCAATATCAGATTGTGATCGGATTTATGACGAACTAAAGCTAAACAAGTAGAATTACACCAAAAATTGATCCATTCTTCATTACAAACCGCCCTATCAAGACGAAGAGCAACATTTTCGTTGCCAAACCTACCATTTGTCCAAGTGTAAAAAGACCCCAAAGTTGGCAGATGACTTAAAACATTAGCATTAGTCCAATTTAAAAAGTCTTCACATGACAAAGGAGGAGGAGGGCGCCTGCCCCTTTTTTCATGGGCACCCAAAATAGCATTAAAATCTCCCATATAAAGCCCAAAGTAGTTGCACATAATAGATGAGTAAGATCAGCCCAAAGTTGACGAAGTTTCACATAATAAGTACTAGCATATATCGTAGCAATATAGACAGTTGATTGATAACAAGAAATCTCCAAAGCTATGCATTTATCAGACACAAAAATAACAGTTGCTATTAATTCATTTCCCCAAAGTGCCCAAAGATTAGGTAGAAGCATACCTTTATTATTAATGCAATATTTAGAAACACCTATAGAAGGCCAATACCAAGCCGGAATTTGGGCAAAATTAACCATCGGTTCTGCAGCAAAAATTAAGATAGGTTTGTGGGACATAAATAATTTTTTTAAAGCAATCCGAGTATCAGAGTTACTGATACCTCTAACATTCCAAAAGAGAAAATTCATTGAGCAGTGTGTTGGTTGTCACCCCGTGCACGGGATTTAGGAGGTTTCTTTGCAAGGACGTCTTGAACCTTAAGTTTCTGTTTCTGATTTCTTGTAAGAACCGGAATGAAGCCTTTAGTTGCTTCAGTCGCTTTAGTTGCTGACCTTGCACCATATTCACGGACTCTTTCCCACAAATCTAAACCATGCTGGATATTCTTGCTAGGGTGAACCTCTTAGCTTTTCAAAATAGTCACCTCTTGTTCTTTGGCCGTGGGCATACAACCATCAACATCACTAGTAGTTTCGGCAACCACAGGTGACTTTGAAGCATGTGTTCCAGCAAGCATATCATCATGCTTAACAGTTGTGTCTGACAGAGTTTGCATCAATTCTACAGTCACATCACGCACCTCATGGTGCTCAACAGTTGATGATGGTGGAGCATTCTCATTGGTACCTTTGGGACTCCCTCCAGCTCCCTAGGGTGCGAATGATTATGCTCACTCTCATTGGAACCTTTGGGACTATCCTCCAGCTCCCTCTAGCTCGAATGATTATGCTCACTTTCATGAGAACCTTTGGAACTCTCCTCCAGCTCCCTCGGGGCTCAAATGATCGTGATCCACCTCATCTGAAAGCAAAACAGAAACGTCATTCACCGTGGGGTTCTCCAACACCTCCCGTGGTGTCTGATGTAACTGTTATGCTCTCGCAAAATGCATGTCTACGTGCTCAACAGGGGAATCAAGTTCTATCACTGGCATAATATGTGGCAGCTCTCTATGAGCAATTTTATCAAACACATTTTGTAACGGAAAACTAAATGTATTGGATGACAAAGACATGTTCATCTGAGTGTTAGCCATGATAGAAGTAACAACCGGCCCCAACTGTGAAGGAACCGTAGGACTTAGGACCGGAATGGCCATTGCAGCTATGGCCAATGATGTAGGCGTCGGTGTAGTATTAGTGACTGGAACCTTCTGAGTGGTAGTAACAGTCGAAGCAACCAAAACCGGAGCCTATGTACAAGTGCCCGATGAAGTACCCACATAATTTTTCTTGTTTTGCTGCCGAGTTGCCGTAGGGGGGGGGGAGTCTCAGCAACAACTATTTGTTTCCCTCGATCATTCTTGTCCGTTTATGGTTGTAACCAGCGACATGAGGAGACGTTGTGCCCAATAGAGTAACAATGTTGACAAAACAGTGGCCTCCTCTAATATTGAACCTCCACTTTAAAAGCAAAGCCCTCTCTTTCGAAAAGAATTTCGTCATAGGCTCTATTTGAAGGTCAATGTCGACAAGAATTCTAGCATAGTGCCAAAAAGTACGGTTTCTAGTTGGTCAATCTATGTCGATTGGGGTACCAACGACACTTGCAATTTCCTTCAAAATTCTCTCCTGCCAATAATCTTCCGGTAACCCCACCAATCTTATCCAAAGCGATACATGCGTTTGTTTCTGCGTCAGGTACTTGAAGTCTTTTGTCCATTGTGACAAACGTAACAAACCTGGCTTGAGATTGATTGTACCTACTGCCCATATTTTCCTTAAATCATCCGCTGAGTCAAAGTGAAAATCATAGTACCCCTTGCCAAGAGGCACCATTTTCCAACCTGCTGTTGTTTTCCATAGTTTGTCAATTTTATTGCTTAAATCTTGTGTCTTATATGGTTTCTCGCCTTTGTTAAGGGTCAACCGAGCCCTTAAAGCGTTTTTGCAATCTTCAACTCCCTTATAGTACTCATCTTGACATATTTTGATGCTCAATGCATCGCCTTTAATGCATGGGGAAGGAAAAGGTTTGTCCTCAGTAATTGTTGCACCCGCTAGTGCAGCTGCGAAAGTCTTAGGAGATTGCACCGGTGCTGCAGAGTGCACCATGGCTGTGATGGATGGTGTCGCTTCGGACACACACGGCCAGGGGCACGTGTATGCCATCTGTGATCCGTTAACACTTCACCAATACGATTCGAATATTGATACACGCGTGACTCAACCTTTGTAATGCACAATGGCATTATCACGGTTGCACGACCTCAATTGGAAGAATCAAGTTCAAAGAATTACTGTAATTTGCGATGCAATATGCGTGAATGAGTATAAACAGGGATGACACAGTGTTGCCAATAAAAGAATCAGGAGAAGGAAACGATACATAATTATAAATTAGAGATGTTTCTATTCATGGGAAACACGTTTACCAACCTTTGCAACACCCGAAGGCATCATCACGGTTGCGCGTTCTCAAAAGGAAGAAAATCAATGATTGGTGAAAATCTGTACCGTTACCGAAAACCCTAGACCGGAAAAAGGAACCGGAACCCTAGCAGAGCTCAAAGGTTCAAAAGAATGAGTCAAAAAAATTTCTTTTTTTTCTTCATTTATTTATTTTATTTATTTTTATTTTTCGACTTAAACATGCAAAATAATAATTTTGTTCATAGTAAGTATATACTCACATATCAAATTTCATTTTCTAACTTTGTAGGCTTGTTTATATTTATGGGGAACATCCATTTATAATTAATCCGTCTCTCTTTGGAAAACTCCAAAATTTTGTGGTGGAGATTCTTATGTTGTTATAAACATGCCAGAAAAATTAGAGAGCAAAATTTGACTTGTGAGCATATGCTTATTTGGAACAAAATATCAATTTTCTACGTTTAGGTCGAAAAATTAAAACAAGGCGAGGCTTCTTCATAATGCTTAGAAACTTTGCAAATATCTTCTATGTATTCTTATATATGTATGTCTTTACAATAAAATCAACTCAAAGTTTGATTTTTAGATCGAGGTTTTCGTTATTTTGTCTTTTGATTTTTTTGCATTTTAAAATTCTTAATTAATTTGTCTTTTGTTGAAAAAAATCTAAGTTTAAGCGTAAAACCATATTTTAATGTCCTAAACATTCCTCTAAGTCACTTTTTTAGACTTTATGTATACTGAAAATAATGGGAGGATAAAAATTTGAAGAATCTTAAATTAAAAAGTAGAATCTATGTTTTTTTATATGGTTATTTTTTATACTTCGTCTATATTACATGGTGAAATTGAATTTTTAGCACAAAAATTTATATAAAACCATTAACTTCTCTTTAAAAATTAATTTATTTTGGTTTACACTGAAAGTAAGAGTCAGAAACCATGCGTTTGACAAAGGCTATTATGAAATGTTTCATTGACACTTCATTTGTTATTCCCCTTAATAGTGTCAATGAAACATTTAATTTTTGGAGCAAATTTTTCAATAACTTTTGGAGCTAATTTTACACACGCAAAAAAAAAAAAAAAAAGCTTTTGGACAAATAAGTTTTTGTTATAAAACTAGTAAGAGACCCATTCCCATAGGTCGAAGAGAATTTTGAAAATTATTTTTGGAAACAGTATAAAAGAAAATAAATTGAACGAAATCGAATTCTTACAAATAACTCGGCCAAAGATAATTTGCATAGATAATACTTGTACTCAACAAACTATATGTTTTCAAAAACTTCTTTGAGAACGAAAGTGGCGATACACTTCAATGCTTGATTTTTTTGTCATGAATTACTATCTTAAGAATTTTTTTCTCTTTACCTTTTATACACTTGATATGACCACATATAATTGACCACGACTAAATACACTTTGAGGAAGATATAATCAACATAATCAAGTGATTGTCCTTGAGATTTGTTGAGTCATTACATAACAAACACTGATTGGAAATTTCCTTGTAGATAGTTTGAGTTGCCTCCAATGTTGTTACCTGAAATAATTTTTGCTTCAATAACATGGTTTGCTAGTCTTATCACTATAAGTCTTGTTCCATTACACAAACCTCTGATTGGTCAATATTTCTGATTAGCATTATAGATGTACCGGTCTTTGAGTTTTATTTTATGGTTAGGCAACCCTGAAGTTGTGAGAGTATTTAAAAACTCAGGGTCAACACATCAAAAGTCTCATTGCCATCAACTTTAGATCTGTCAACATAATCCGCACTTAAATAACCTTTTTCATCACCTATAAAACATATAACAAAACTACAAAAACTGATCAAAGTAAGACAGATAATTACGAACACATTTTGAAACAATGTATTACCTGGAATCAAGCCCAAAATATATTTGTTGATAACATTAACAATCTCCAATGTTCCAGCGAAAACAGCCTTCGATTGTAAAAATGTTGGATTCTTGTAATTATTGACTTAGTCTGGATACGTGCTTTGAACAATCGTCTGAATTGGATCATCAAAATTAGTGAATAAAAAATATGATGGAATGTCAATATTTGAATACCCATCATTAGGTTCAGACAACTTCTCATTTCCAACAATTAATATCCATTTGGAAAATTCCTCCAATTCTGAATCATTGCATGTTCTTTGTAAGTTTCAACACCTGACAATGATCTAATATATATATGACGAATTGATGGTTGCATGAATTATATCAAAGCGACCTCCTCTTGGCACAACTTGTAGGATCCATCTAAAATCACCACCAAACACAATGACTTTCTCTCCAAAAGCAATTTGATGAAAAAGGGGTTCCAGATATTATGTCTTTGAATGTTCTATATAACACTTCAAAACAAAAAATGTGAGCCATTGGAGCTTTGTCCTAAATGATAACCTGACCAGTTTTATAAGCTCTGCACGATCACTCCCTTTATCTATACCATTGGACTGCAAGAGGAGGTATTAGAATCTTAAACTTTGAATATGTTGTTCGACCTCTCAACAGGAATAGTGATGCAATTTTAGACGTAGCAACCGTCAAAACAATTTTTTTAAAATTGTAGTCGGATATACAACCCTTATTCGAACTGACATTGCATTCCTCAAAGTAATTAGGTGGAATAATGAATAATAAAAAATAAATTAGTATTTAAGTAAGAAGACCCTATGTAAAATAAAAAAAAATAAAAAAAAAGAAGTTCAATACCATGTCTCTTATACTTGGGTGGAAGTCTTAATTATAGTAGGAAGTCTCTTTTTACGGTTTGATAAAAATAAATTTATAGTATGTAATAAAAACAACAAATAATAGAAAAAGAAGTAACTTTTAAAATTGAATAGCAATATTTTATTTTTTAAAAAAAGTGAAGAATTATTTTAGTCTTACACATATAATATAATAAAGACTAACAACACAAATCAATACCTTTTGTAAAAGAAAAACACAAATCAATACCTAAATAACCTCAACATATCATTGCCAATAATATTATATCAAATGGTTGAACATTCTCGTTGATTATTTTTTTAATGGAGAAAATGACAATAACGATCATACTTTAAATAACCAAAGGACCAAATTCAAATAAAAAAACTTAAGCTTTTATTTTGGATACGACACGTATGACATATGCATGAACTGCAAAATAACCAAATGACTATATGTCATAAAATAAAAACTAGGTTAAATATGTTTTTGGTCCCTATAAATATGTCAACTTTTCGTTTTAGTTTCTCTAAAAAATTTCTTCAACTTTTAGTCTCTCAAAAATTTTCCATCTCCACTTTTGGTCTCTCTTTTAAAGTAAATGCATATATAGAATTCATATTTTTGAATAAAATTTTGCAGAAAAATTCATAATATTATAAGAATCTCTCCCAAAAAATATTAGATGAATTTAATATGAATTTTTATATTTTCGACGGTTAAAAATTCATATTTAATTTATGTTTTGTTAAAAAATTCTAATTTTCTTGGGGAATTTTTTTTAACAATATTGTACACATTTCTGTACAATTTCATTGATAAAATACAAAAATTAACTTAAAAATAGGGACCAAAAGTAGTGATTGAAAATTTTATAGAGACTAAAAGTTGAAGGAAAATTTTAGAGAAACTAAAACGAAAAATTTGTATATTTATAGGATCAAAAACATACTTAACCCTAAAAACTATAAATCCAAAAACAAACCCCAAAATAGGTCAGCTATGCTATGATTCCAAAACTACCAAAAGTAGACATCAAGTGGAATCATCGTAACAAATTAGCACTCTTGAAAGTTAAATTGATAGGATTGTGTTAATTTTTAGATTCAATATTCACTTGTTTCATTGGCTTGGTTCCTGAATATTGAGTTTATCCCAAAACTTACATTCCAAATTTTCAGCTTTATGGCTAAACACTCTCTAAATTAATCAAAAGAAAATTAAAATATACCTTGGAATTGCATAAATGAGTGTTTATATATTATTAATAGGAGTAAGTCTACCTTATATTAAAACATTATTTCAAATAAATTATTTGTTTTACATTAGAAAGATGATGTAACATGGACTGCAGAATACATAGTAGTGGCACTACCTTTTCACTTCTAATTCCTTTAAAGTTTAAACATTAAAAGAATCAAAATATATGATGGGTTGTCGCAGGAGAGAAACAATGTTACAAATAATATGTTTATAGAAAATAAAGGATATTTAGTTGGACTTTTTTTTTTTCTGGTTTTGGAAACTATAAAATCAGATAAATTGCTGATATATCTAAACTTATTTCAACATTTACTTGATCGCACCTGTTGTGAGAATTGGAACAACATGGAATTAGATATGTGTAGTATATAGCCAAAAAATTTGCTGCTATTTCGCTATATAGTTATAAATTCGGCGCTTGAAAATTTAATTTAATTAAATTATTATTAATTAATTGAATTAATTTTAATTTTTGCAAAATGACGATTAGGCACTTGAATTTAAGGAAATCATGGATTTAAAAAAGGACATTAATGCAATTTTGCTGAAAATTAACTTTTATATATTGTTAGTGGATATTGTTAGTGGACTAAGGAAATAACAATAAGAAAAAAGGAGAGGGAAGAGAGATAAGTATTCTATTATTCTCTTGTGGTGTATAATTAGGTTACATGTAACTTCTATTTATAGAGAAATACAATGACTTGAGGAACAAGCACCAATGACTTGGTGAGTAAACACAATATGACCCAATAAACTAATAGTATGGCCTAATAACTCAATTGTTATATGGATATCCACTTATAATAATATTCATAACACTCTCCCTTGGATGCCCATCTAGGATATGCCTCATTAAAACCTTTACTAGAGAAAAACCTAGTGGGAAAAAAAAAATCTAGTAAGAAGAAGGGTACAACATCCTTTTGTGTGATAATCTGCCTCGTTAAAAACCTTACCAGGAAAATCCAATGGGATAAAACCTTGGTTAAGGGAAAAAGAGTGCAGAACACGTTTATGTCTTCCCCTCATAAAGACAATCGTATATGAGACGAATAAAGTGAAATAGTCTTTTATATTAGTTACTCAAAAACTTTACTTGGCGGTGACTATCAAGGGATATCTGATTTATCTCCATACTCTTCTCCAAATTCGCAGTGCTTTAGACATTATTTTCATATTGAGTTGTTTCATATTTTCATATTTTCATGTGATCGAATAATATTGTTGTTTCACTAGGATGAAACTTGTATTCTTGACTTCGTCACAATATATGTTGATGACATGCTGTCATTACGTAACTTTCTATGTAATTTTGTCACATTTTGGAGTTCACAAGGCAACTTAAGCAGCAAGAAAAGCAAGAAAACTGAAGAAAACGACAAAGAGAAAAACGTGTCACGATTGGTCTAAAACGTGACACGATTTGACAAGGCAGAATGTATTGCTTCGACATTGAGGCAAACGTGTCACGATGGCTAAAACGTGACACGATTTGGTGAAACCCTAATTCAGTTTTTTGTTACACAAGGTGAAAACGTGTCATGATTTACTTAAAATGTGACACGATTTTGGGCGAATTTCTGTGCCTATTTAAGCTGAAGACTATTCTGAAAACAAGAGTTACGAATTGTGGAGAGAGAAAGTGCGATTTGCAGACCTGGAGACTGAAGAACGGGGCGATTTCCTCCATTATTTACTAGTTTATGTATGTTTTAATTCTTTCATTGATTATGCTATTTGTAAACTCAATTATGAGTAGCTAAATCTCTTAGAGATTAGGTCTGAGATGATTCTATGTAACCCTAATTGATCCATGTTGC
>Ga0099826_10001187_pt1 | contig 15102 bp, 6 predicted proteins | sample Mtrugardesep15_FD_76830 | JGI IMG/M metagenome (GOLD analysis project Ga0099826, IMG submission 76830) | Root nodule microbial communities of legume samples collected from California, USA - M. trunc garden sep15 | ecosystem: Host-associated > Plants > Roots > Nodule | place: USA: California... | reverse complement strand
GACCAGGCATGATATGTCATTGTATTGGCAATCTAGTTACTCTAGTTTATATTTACATCACACAAAAGTTTCTATGCACATTAATATTGTTATGATCTCTGTGTTTCAGCATGGCAGAAGATGCTGTTGATGCAGCTATAAAGTCTGGAAAGCTGACCCCCGCCAATGGATGTGTGACCAACAATCTCTGCATTGTTGGTGGTGAAGGGTGGGAGCCTTCTTCCTTTACAGTTCTTGCTCAACAGTATAAGCGCATGAAAAGTACATATAGTGGTAAAGTTGTCCCTGGGGTAATGGACTCTGCTGCTGCAAGGCATTTGTCTCATGCATATGGAACATTGGCTGAGCGTGTGGCTGCCATCGCTCAGGTTTGCTTTTATTGCTTTATATTTCTTATTGTTATTTTCATTAAGCAACAAAACATTTACATATGCATCTTACATAAAATGGACCTGGTGATTTTGTACCATCTTTGATTTGGAGTTGTGTTTACAACTTTTCAGTTACTGCTGGGATTCTCACACTTAAAGAAGAACACAGTGCTCTGCTTTGTGTTTTTCTTTCCATTTCTTATATTTAATGCTGATGTACCTTTATCCTTATGTCGCTATAATTTTGTTTTAAAATAGTTCAACAGCTTTCTATTTTGGTTGAGCTTGTTTGCATTGTTTTAGAATTTCAAAGTTGGTAAAACCAGAATTTGCCTAAATGACACCATTAGTACCACGGTCAAAATTGAAAACACTTTTGCATGCAATTTGGATAGAAATAATGCATCAGGTGAAAGAAAATTGAGGTAGCGCCTATCATGGGGAAGATGTTAGAATTTTGCCTTAGGTGATTTGGGCATGTGTGGAAAAGATCTTAAAAAGCCTCAGTGAGGAGGTTGCATCAGATGAAGAGTAGTCTAATAATATAAGGTTGAGGGAAACTATAAAAGTTGTATGTCGAACATTAAAAAATGATTTAGATTTAAACAGTTAATCATTAGGCATGATCTTTTTAAAGGACAACCAATCCCTAGCAATTGAAAAAAAAACCTTTGCTGTTATTGTTGTAAGGTGTATCATTTTGCCAAATCACAAGACTTCATATTACAGTCTGGTGACGGGTTGATGTGATGTTTTAGATCATGCTATTGATTTTAAATAAAAGATCTTGTAAACCATAGCATGGCCATTCATTTCAATTCTCTTGCGTTTTTATGTTTTCTTTGGGAGCGGTGGGGTTGATATTCCAACATCCTCTTTTGAGATATTTTTGTAGTATTATTTATGGTAATAATAATAATGTTTATCATCTTCATGGGTGTTATAGAAGTTCAGTCAGCTTCTGCGTTTCATAAAATTGACTCTATATTTTGTATTTCAGAATGAAAATTTGGGCAAGCGACTTGCCCATGGTTACCCATATCTGGAGGCAGAGGTAGCCTACTGTGCTCGTAATGAATACTGTGAATCTGCTATCGATTTCATTGCAAGGAGGACTCGTCTTGCTTTCCTTGAAACTGATGCAGCAAGGAGGGCATTGCCTCGTGTGATCGAAATATTGGCAAATGAGCACAAATGGGACAAATCAAGGCAGAAGGAAGAGCTGCAGAAGGCTACGGATTTTTTGAAGACTTTCAAATCCTCAAAAAATGCCCAGTTTCATGATGGGAAGCACAGTTAGTAAGTGCAAAAAACAACACATATCTGTTAACTATACATTAATGATGGCGCCGTCACATACCAAACATTTTGATAGAGTGTTAACTAATTTTTGTGTAATTTTTCTCAGGTTGAGGACTTTGATGAACATGAAGAAAGTTTTCACATGACAAACATTTTGGTATTCATTTCCGCTGATCAATTGGTGAATATGCTCGCCATAGAAAGTGGCTAAACACATTTAAAATCAAACTTCTACACGAATTTGTCTGAAATTTGCCTGCAAAAAAAATGCTGGCAAGTTGGATTGATTTTTTTGTACAGTTACCTGCCAAAATAATTTTCTTGAGATTGATTAGACTCTCTACCTCGCCAAAGTTGTCCACGAGATAAGGACCTGAGGGTTATGTTTTTGGTTTAACTCTGATCTGCACATTTTGTTGTCCTTTTCTCCATAATATTTGATGTTTATTAACACTGAAAGTGTTTACTTAGCAAAGGAGTGCTTCGTGATACGTTTATATGGATCTGAGATTATCTGCATGTTAAGCTTTGTTACGTTAACATATAATAAAAAAGATACTATATTTAAGGAAGCAATATCGGTCTTTTTGGATAAACAACTTATTTGAAGCATATAACACAACTGTTTATCATGGTAAGCGCTTATGTATAAGTTAGCATAAACTATTTTTATAACGAAACATAAAATAGCATTAAATTGTTTCTGGATATGTTATAGGTTGTTTTTATAAACTATATATTGGAGAGTTTATGAAATAACTTGAATAAATCGTTTTTATAAATTCTCTCAAGCAGTCTCACAAAACTTATTGCGAAAGACATGTAGTTTTTTTAGTTGTATTTGATGATATTTTTTCCTTCAAATTGTATGCTAATATATCCAAAAATAACATTCATATTTTTGAACAAAGAAATAACATTCATATTAACAATAAAACTTTGTGATTTGTTCACTCTTCAGAGTCGCTGACTAGTAATATTTTTTACTAGACAACCAAACTATGTTCATATTATTAATAATCAAAGCTGCCGTATAAAAATTATATATATATATATATAATTTGAATCAACGGATAAGATAGAAACGAAGGAGAGCAGCTACAGATACAATTCCCGTTTTGATTGGAAGCAATTTGAAGAAGAAGAAGAAATGGGTTCAGCGGCAACAATGGCAATGACAGCACTCTATTTGACCACCACCAAATCAACGAAACTTACTTCTACCTTCCGCACTCTCCCTCGCTTCACTTGTTCCTCCTCTTCCAAATTCAACATCTCCTTCTCTCCCTCTAAACCCAAGCCCACTCCTCAGCCCAAAACCCAAACCCCAGACGACGATGAAGGTCATCTCATGATTCCGTGGATTGTTCGTGGCGAAGATGGCAACTTCAAGCTTTCATCCGAACCTCCTCCGAGTTTTCTCAAAGAAATGGCTAATGCTCAAACCGGTACAAAAAAATCAGAAAAGGATCAAATTACAAAAAATAAGAAAAAGAGTGAAAAGGAAACCAAGATTCGTGCGGTGACAGCGCCGCCGCGGTATTCAAAAGCGGCTAGGAGATTCTATAATGAAAATTTTAAGGAGGACCCCGGTACTCGTCTCAGTAAGGTTCTTGCTGCCTCCGGAGGTGATATTCAGTTACCAATTTACTTTCAATCTCTATCAAATTTCATTAAAGGCGTGTCCGGTGTTTGACTCCGCCACACTGACACATCTGATTACATTCAATTATGTCATTTTCTGTGTCGATGTCGTGCTTCATAGCTTCTAAATCATTTTGTAAAGTGTAAAGTTGTAAACTTTTCAAAATTGTTTTATAATATTTCAATTGTATCAGAATTTAATGGTTTTATACAAAAAGAAATAACAACATAATCAAAATTGTTTAGTTTGAAAAGTTGAGAGGCTTAGTTATTTGAATTAAAAAATGCACCTAATGAGCCAAACTATTGGACTAAAATGTGTGTAACTAAATTTGTAACTGTGCTCTTCTGTTTTTAGTTGCATCTAGGAGAAGCTGTGAAGACCTTATTTTTAAAGGCAAGGTTACCGTTAACGGTTCTGTCTGTAATACACCTCAGGTTTGTTCCCTGCTGTTATTGAATTTTTCTCCAAATTAGGTTTGTTAGGAGCATGTTCTTGTTATACGATGAAATGGGTTAGAGCTTTTAGGTCCATTTTATCTAAGCAGTTAAATATAGTTAGATATTAATTAGAACTAGTCAATATTGTTTAAAGTAGCATACTAGTTGGTTATGATTAGTTAGAAGTTGGTTATATTACTTATACCTTAGAATCACTTAATAAGGTGCATCCTATGCCATCATATCAACTTGTTCCTTCAATCATAACTAACTCTTAAACAATATTGACTACTAATTTTAATTAATATCTAACTATATCTAACATAAGCTTTTAAAAAAGCTATACGATTTTGTTTTTCAGTTTTTCTTTTCATTTTCATTCTTTTTCTTGTTTTTGGCTTATGAGAAAAACACTTTATGGTGTGTAGACTAAAGTGGATCCCTCAAAGGATATTATCTATGTCAATGGAAGCCGCCTTCCTAAGAGACAGCCTCACAAAGTTTATCTTGCCTTGAACAAGCCAAAAGGGTATGTAAAATGATATGGTATCCTATGCAAATGAATTCAAAAGGGTATGTAATATGATATCCTATCCTTATAAGTGACGCAATTACATTTTTACAGGTACATATGCTCATCTGGGGAAAAGGAGTCCAAATCTGTTATAAGTCTCTTTGATGATTTTTTGAGCAGTTGGGTATGAGCTTTATTAATATTTTATTAAAGCTAGTGTTCTTTCTTTGTTTACTTGGTAGAAATGTTTTGAGATGATATGCAATTTTCTGTCTTTTTAGGATGTAGTTCTTTATTTCTCCATTTATAATCATGTTCTCTCCATCACCTGAAAACAACTTTATCTCCAGGATAAAAAGCATCCAGGAGTTCCCCCGCCACGATTATTTACTGTAGGGCGCCTTGATGTTGCTACTACTGGGTTACTTATTGTGACTAATGATGGTATGCGGTTTCTTGTGAAAGCAATTATATCTCTGGTGAATGAATAGTGGTTCTGTTAATCTAAACACAAACAATTTCATCTAATACTTTATCCAATGGTTCTTGTTTGCAGGAGATTTTGCTCAAAAACTTTCACATCCGTCATCTAATTTTTCAAAAGAGTGAGTTATGAGCTTAATTTATGTTTTTTTTTCATGAACTTTTTCATTAGTTTGGATTGGTATCGCAGCTATGGGAACGGAAAGAATACTTCTCAAAAGATTCTTGCTAGGACTTTATAAACGCATTCTAATTTGATATTTTTATGTGACATTATTTATTACGTTTTATGTATGGCTTAGATTAGTTTCTTTTTTGGTCTTTGTATTATTATTTCTAAGATAAATAAAGTTCTCCTCTCCTGTGAATTCTCTCATTTTCTGAAACATTATATTTGTTTGATCAGATACATTGCAACAGTTGATGGCGTAGTTCATAAGAGGCACTTGACGGCCATAAGTGAAGGAACAACAATTGAGGGTGTCCATTGTGTACCTGATAGCGTGGAGTTACTTCCACGTATGCCGGATACACAAAGATCTCGACTTCGTATTGTGGTAAATATATCTGTTTTTGATCTACTATATCAATTATGCCACTCAACGATGGTTGTGAATTTTTAATCATCACATTAGCTGATTATGACATGATATCTTGAACTATAGTTTCTTGATGCATAACGTTAAAGTTGTCTTTTAATCCATACTTAGTGTTTTTGGAATATGGTTTACCGTAAGTACGAAGTTATTGACTGTGTTTCTTGTGACACTACTTTGGATCAATTCTAGTATATGCTGCCACATATATCTAGATATCTCTGCATTGAAATTTTGATTTTCTTTGACTGCAGTCATAAGTTGAAATGTTTTAATAGTTATATGATTTTGAGTGTTTTATTTTCCACCTCTTATTTAAACTTCAAAGCAAAGGAACTCCCAAGTGAATGTTTGATTTTTCCTTTTTCTTTTTAGTGAATGCCCCATTTTCCACCTCTTGATGCTCAACACTAAAGATATAACCTTTTTAAAAAAACTCTGACCATTAATGTGAAAATGGGAGAGGGGTAACCTTGGCGCAACTGGTAAAGTTGTTGTCATGTGACCGTAAGGTCACGGGGTCAAGTCCTGGAAACAGCCTCTTGTGTAAAAACAGGTTAAGGCTCAAATGGTGGGACCCCTTCCTGGACCCTGCATATGCGGGAGCTTCAGTGCACCGGGTTGCCCTTTTTTTATTAATGTGAAAATGGGCATGTCATATGGGAAAATTGGTTCACATTTAAGCAATAATACAGGCCATTGACATCCTCGTATCTGCATTATCAAGATGGCTTCTTTTTAGTCTATTCAATATACTTGTTAGAGCATATGAATTGTTAGATGATGAAAAAACAGTCGAACTTAGTTGACATATGCTTGCTTGATTTAATTTGGATCTCCTAGGTTCATGATGGAAGGAAGCACGAAGTTCGTGAACTTGTTAAAAGTGCTGGACTTGAGGTAAGCTTTATATATATATATATATATATATACACACTTCGCTAAATGACCCTCAAAATGCCAAACGTTCTAATGCATGAGCATGTGTAATATGTGAAAATGATGAAATTTAGTAAACACAATCCCAATCAAACTAGACAATATTTCCGTGTTTCACATTTCTTAGGAATTCAATTGATTGTGCTAATTGCTATTTTTCTCACATCATATATTATAAAAATTGTTAGATCCATAGTATAATACTCTCCATGTTGTTTGACATTATATTTTATGATGTTGAATAAATTCTTGTTAACAGCCTTGCTTTATGTATAATACATCAGAAAAATCAAGCTTAAAGATTTCTGGTGTGGCTCGAATACATTGATTACTTTCCTCCTAGTCTTTATGGAATATATGTACTTGTGTTTATAACTTTACTGGTTTCGACTCATGTGTGTTTTAGTTTTAGACATGATTGATCATAGGACATTTAGACTCTCTTTTAATCCATATAACCAGTATTGTTCAGTGGAAAAGAAAGATTTGATTGTTCTTGTTGTTCAGATAGGAAGCCCTTAGTAGGCAAATTAGAGAGTTAGAAAGGGAAAATTTGACATGTTGTCATATCATTGAACTCGGGGGCTTTTAGCATTACCAGGTGCAAACCCTCTGTGACACTGTAATCTACGAATTTTCTTATTTTTCTTGTAACAGGATACTTGTGTTCCTTGTATGATGTCTATAGATCTATAGATCAATAACATGCTAAACGAGTAAATGCTTTTATTTTCTCCTCAAGGTAAATGAGTGACTATACATACATTAATTTGTTGATTCTGTTCCATGTTTCAGATTCATTCATTAAAGCGACTTCGCATTGGTGGTTTTAGACTTCCACCAGACCTTGGGTAAATTTTGTGCTTCTAATTTTCCTTAGTTCTCGAGGGAGTCTTTTCAGTAGTAGCAACAATATTCAAACAGAATTCCAACAATAATATTTCAATTGATTTTTTTTGTACAAATGGATTAACAAGTTTTCATCTGTTGTATTTTTATTTCAGGATAGGGAAGTACATTGAGCTAAATCCAACAAATCTAAAAGCATTGGGAGTTAGAGTTAACAAAGCTAATTAATTTGTTGGAGTTGTAAATCATCCTCGTGCTTATTCGTATGTGGACAATCTGAAGCTATCATCAAAGAGTTGGCCAATGCTTTTTTGATTTGAGCTATTGGATTCTGATACACGGGGCATTACTTGGGAAAATATTAATAGCCACAGACTTTCTGGAGCGTTTGACATCATGCCACACTGAGGCTCTCCCAATCAATCACGAAACATAGCTACATAGTTTAGAAGAATTGGGTGAAAAAATTTAAACTAGATAGGAAGCGAATGAGCTTTTCATATGATCATGCATGAGGTTGGGATATTGGTGGTAGTTTTATTAAATGTATGTATTGTAATTTGTAAATGGTGATGATGTGCATGTATAACCTAATGATGTTAGTTTAGGCAACTTACAGCATACAAGTGATGTACCATACATTTATGAATAAAATTGAAGCCATTAGCATCCTACCATTATCACTCTCTACCGTTCCTCGACCGTATACTTCCACAACCGTTCCTTGACCGTATACTTCTTCAACCGTTCCTCCAACATTGCCTATGCCAGGCATCCACCCACGTCAAGTAGTGTGCGTGAGCTGATTTCAAACCCAGAAAGTTCATCTCTGTTTTGTCCAGGAAATTTTGGCTATTACAATTTGGGTCGCGCACATCCCTTTATTTGGATCCAATAAAGGGATTCTTTGTATTAAGAGAATTATAAAGGTTATAAAAGCTTAAAAGCATTTATGAGAGAGCTTCCAAATTCAGTTTTCAGATTCTTCTAAATTGTTATTTTCATTGACACTAAAATTGAAAAAATCATTGAGTGTTATCCAAATATGAAAAATGTAACATAATATTTTAAATATATACATATTTTACTTTTGTAAAATTATATATATTGCCTACAGTAAGTATTTTTATAGTCTAAGTGGAGAACAATTATATATATTCTGCCCAAAAAACTATATTATACTCTCAATATATGTTCTTTGGGTGAAGATTTTATTATACTCATAAAAATAATAAATCGCAAAAATTAAAAAACTTACGTCGCCTGAGAGATTCGAACTCTCGCGGGGAAACCCCATGTACTTAGCAGGCACACGCCTTAACCACTCGGCCAAAGCGACATTTTTGTTAATGTTTTTGATTTGTTTCAATTTTATATATTCTCATCAAACAATAGCATAACGTATTTTTCTGTGATGGATTATTTGTGTAACATGAGTTGAACATAGAATAGAACTGAAGATGCAGAAGTTGAAATTGAAATGATTCTCCATTGAATAATCGAATCGAAATTTGGTAAAGCGAAGATTGTAATTGTTTATCAACAATGGCTCAGATTCCCAACCTTGATAATGCTCCCGTTAATCTCACATCCATCAGGTCAATTTCACTTTTCATCTTAATCCTAATCTTAATCTTAATCTAAATTTTCATTTTGTTGCATTCAGGGAACAATCTCAAAAGGAACTCATCAACATCCTCAAGAATGTAAGTAATTTAACATTCAACTGTTCTTAATTGCGATTTTTTTTTACTGGTAATGATCATTAACTTGTTAATCGTTGTTTGTGATTTTGTAGGTTCGAGGAAAGAAGTGTTTGGTGATTGATCCCAAGCTTGGTGACTCTCTCTCGCTTACCATACAAACTTCCGTTCTTAAGGCATTTTTCTTTACCTTATTAATCATTGACTGTTTTTTATTTTGTTAATTCTTTTTTTTTCTAGTTAATACTATAATGCTAGAGTTGCATCATGTTTCGATAAATACCTTACGTATAAGCTATTTCTGTAACAAAAGATAAACTAAAGTCAGCATATGTTTGGTTCCACTTTTGAAGGAGTCTAAACTGATTCTAGATGAGTAGAATTGATTTTGACATGTTTGGTTTGGTTGCTCTCAGGTAGAATTGATTCTAATTTCAAGTAAGAAATTGGAGCTTTTGATTTTGAATTGAATTTACATTAATATAGAATCAATTCACTCGAAATCAATTCTTGTTACTTCAGATCCAAACACACACTCAAAATGCTTTCATACAAGCTATAAGCTGTTTTCATAAGCTATTCTGGAGAGCTTATGGAAATTAAGCTGAAAACAACTTATGAACATGTTATAAGCTGTTTCTAAAAGCTCTCTCAAATAGGGCCCGTTTGGATTAGCTTATTTTAGAGCTTATATAAAACAGCTTATGCAAATAAATAAGTTTTTATGTATTCTTTATAAATTTTTAAGGTAGTTTAAGAAAAAACCGTTTATGAAGATACGATTTTCATTAGTGAGATCTTATAAATTAAAATAAAAGCTTATTTATTTACATAAGCTATTTTTCATAAGCTCAAACCAAACGGGTCTCACAAGTGCTTATGCAACTAGATAAGCTCAATTAAGCCAATCCAATCAAGTCCTTAGCTGTTTTATTGAGTTATAAACAGGAGTATAATTTAACATTTGTGTACCCTCAAAAGAATTATGATTTTAACTCATCAACAGGAGCAAGGAGTTGAGTTGCGGCATCTTTCAGCTGAGCCAATTCAGAGTGACTGTAACAAAGTGATTTTCCTTGTGCGCTCTCAACTTAATTTGATGAGATTCATATGCTCTAATGTTCACGACGACATATCAAAAGGACTACAGAGAGAATATCATGTTTATTTTGTTCCCCGCCGCACCGTTGCTTGTGAGAAAGTAAGTAAGCCTTCCTTGGAAATGAATCGATTTCCATAAACCTGAGCATAATGTTTTTTCTTTTTAAAGCATGTGATCTCGATGTCGACAATGTAAAATGATTGTTGTTTGTGTACAGGTTCTTGAGGATGAGAAATTACATCATATGATTACAATAGGGGAATATCCCTTGTATATGGTGGCAATGGACGAGGATGTACTATCATTTGAACTTGATCTTTCTTACAAAGTATGCTGCAATTACTACTGCTTATGATTGATTTATCGAGTTTCTTTCAGTGTTATATTTTTAACTTTCAAGTTTCTTGCATGTAGTATTTTGCTTTTGTTAATTAATTAATTATTTATCCTTGTTTGCCTTCTCTATGTGCTAGGAATGCCAAGTTGATGGTGATGCCAGCTCACTTTGGCATATTGCAAAGGCCATTCACAAACTAGAGGTTGTAGTTTTGAATCCATTATGCTGTTTGTTTTTCTTAACACAGAAGCTTTAACCATGTAACATTTGACATCAAACAAGAAGAGAGAGTCCAATAGAATTCTCCCTTGAATAATAAATATCAACTTCAATTCATCATATCATGAACATGAAGTCTAACATGATTCTAATGTGTTTTATATAATGAACATGAAGTCTAACATGATTTTAATGTGTTTTGTTAACTATGATTATTTCATTTGATTTTATCGTTTAGTTTTCTTTTGGAGTGATACCACATGTGAGGGCAAAAGGAAAAGCATCTGTGCGTATTGCAGACATCCTAAACCGAATGGAAGCTGAGGAACCGATTAACTCATCTGATGTAATCATGCACTACTCTGTTTTCTCTTATAGCCAAAGAATAAACAAAAGCAAATTCATGAAACTTTAGTAATTTAAAATACACCGTAATCCTATTATTATTTTTTCTTTATTCAGATGGTTGTGCCAGAGATAAATACTGTAATCCTCTTAGATAGAGAGGTACTTCCTATTTGCACTTTTAAATTTTTAATTGTATGTCCTTTTGAGGTCTTGCTATTACATTTGTTTGGATTCAACACGGATGATGGTCATTTAACTTATGCTTTGAATGTAGGTGGACATGGTTACTCCTTTGTGTTCCCAGTTAACGTATGAGGGGCTACTTGACGAGGCAAGTTAAATGCAAAAACAGCCTACATCTTTGGAATGAATATTTATTGCATAAATTTTTTGATCACTGTTATTTTATTTGGCTTTTCTCTTGATAATATTCCCTAATAAGTCTTTTCAACTTAATAAACTCTTCCCCTTTGTTCCTTTTTGATATTGTAAGTTTGAATATAGAAAATTTTCTAATGGTGTTCGGTCAAGGAGTTTTAGAGTTGTAGGTTGGCTTGATGGATTATTGTACTGCCATGAGTTGGTCATGACAAAAATGTTATTATACTATGTGCAAATAGGTTTGGAAACATGGCTGTTTTTACTTATATTTACTGAATTTGTATCGTTGCAGTTTCTGCACATCAACAATGGTTCTGTTGAGATTGATGCATCTATTTTGGGTCTTCAACAGGAAGGAAAGAAAACTAAAGTCCCACTTAATTCAAGGTAGGTTACTTTTATTTCCTTGCTCATCTAGTTTGCGATGTAATGCATTTTTTCAATGACATAAGTGGTATATATCATTTTTTCGTCACTCTTTGAATCCTCAATATAAGATTGAAGAAAATATAGTCATAATTTCAGACTTCTCTTATGTAATGGAATGATTCTGATTACAATTATAAATGGTGCCAATAGCTATATATAGCTGGCCTTATCATTCACTAACAATGACTTAACCTACAGCAACTCTGTGAGTTAGTTATAGCGAAGTTGGTTGTCACCTTACTACTACTTCTATATTCTCATACTTAACGCTTAGGTGTGTGATTGGGGCATCGTTGGAACCCAAGAAGTGCACGTTCCTATGACTGCCTGACGCAAACGATACTCAGAGGGGCTGCAGAGTAGACATGCAAAAATAAAAAAACACTAGTTTGCTTTGTCAAATGTTGAATCCCCCTAGATAGCTGCTATGACCTTTTTCATAATGTTTTTCTGCATAATTATTTCAAGCACCAAAACTCATGCAGATGCAATGTTTCAGAAGCTAACTCAAGCAAACAAAGGGATTGCAACTACATGTTGCATTCTTTTTTAGTGCCCAATGACATTTAATCTATGTTGAACAACCCCACTTATGGGATAAGGTTTGGTTTTCGGTAAATGTTATTGTTGTAATAAGAATGAGCTAACTTTAAGAAGCTTTCCCTTCAATTATCCTTTACATTTTTAGTTTTATTAAATGAAATCCATATTCACTCCATATCATGATATTTAGTTAAAAAAAGATTTTAACCTTTAATTATGCCTTCATTACTATTATTCTTTGTTATGTTATGGTATATGTATATTAAAAAGAAATGTGTTTCTAGATGCCTTCATTACTATTATTCTTTGTTATGTTATGGTATATGTATATCAAAAAGAAATATGTGTTTCTAGATGCCCTTTTTTCTCTTCTGAGACATCTTTTAAACGGCAGTTCAAAATCCGCTTTGTTTCTTTACACCTTTTATTTTTCATTTTCCTTTTGCTCATAGTATTCATCAAGTAAAATTTACTTGCACGATCTGTGTTATTAATAGAGAAAGTAAAGAAAATGTTTCGATATTGATTGATATGAAAATCTTGATTTGAAGATCAAGTTACAGAGTGTTAATATAGATGCTTATCCTTCGCCACAGTGAAATTAATCCTACACCACTGATAACTAACTTTGAGGCAGTTAGAAGCAATATTCTGATGTGGCATTGGTCCTATTTTGACGCGTGTGTTTACAGGACACACTCTAAGTAACTAAGCTAGAAATAGATCTTTTTAGTCAGACATCCATTTTCTGTTTCTTTACACTTTTTTTTTCTTTTCCATTTACCTTTTGCTGATTTTATTTCTTAAAATAACATTTACTTGCATGTCTGTGTTAGTGACAAGCTTTTTAAGGAGATACGGGATCTCAACTTTGAAGTTGTTGTCCAGGTTGATTCATTTTTACCTCATATATGTCATAGTTTTGTCTTAATCTCTCTCTCTCTCTCTCTCTCTCTCTCTCTTCCCGTCTCTCTCTTTGGTTCCCTTGTAGATCTATTTTCTTAGTTGCTGTCTGCAGTATTGCAGATTTTGCGTCAAAAAGCAACATCCATGAAGCAAGACTACACAGATATGACAACAACAGTGAGTAGATGATCTTACACTTGGGCCTTGATTTTACTGTTGATGTTGTAAAAATAAAGAAGAATGTTCTGAGACCTACTTTTCATGTAAATTAATTCCAATGAATGCACTCAAGTCTGGTATTTCCTTTTCTTTCTTTGGGGATATAATACATCAAGTACTCTTAATAGTTTTACTGCTATACTGTATACAGTTGTATGCGTGTTTGACAGAAGCAATATTTAGTCAGTAAAAGAAATTGCTGTTTGAAATTTGGATAAGGTGTTTGTGGTTTAAAATTCAGTGGCATTTTAACAAGTTGTAATAAAATTTTGAAAACTAAAATCAATTCGTAACTAGTTTCTCATATATTTCTTTCCATGATATCCAGACGCAGTCAGTTTCAGAGTTGAAGGACTTTGTAAAAAAGCTAAACTCGTTGCCAGAGATGACAGTAAGAAAAAATATCATTATAATATTGAAGTTTCTTTAGCAGGATCCTCATAACAAGAATCAGATCATAATATTGTTTACATTTTTTTGCCAGAGGCACATAAATCTCGCTCAGCATCTATCGACGTTCACGTCAAAGCCTTCTTTTCTTGGCCAGCTTGATATGGAGCATACAGTTATTGAGTCCCAGAGTTATGACATGTGAGTTAATTTTGTATGGTATTATATTTTAATTTGATAGAATTTAAACACCTATATATGATTCGACTTTGAGCGGGCTATGGCAATTTACTATCCTGTTTTGGAGGTCCTGATATGGGCTAATAAACTTGGAGGTGTCCGTGTTCATAGTATTTTAGGATAGACATCATTAAGTAAATATTTACTTATATTTTAGACCAAAAAATATGAGCACTCTTTTGCTTATATTCATGACCAGAGGGAGTATGTATCATTCTCGGTGTCCTATGTCTTTTACTCCTAACCGCTAATTAGGAGTAGTTTATAAAAATTAAATCTTAAAATTGGATATGGCTCTGTCTGGTAAGGTCAATAAGCTACTTTGTATTCTATTTGGCATAACTATAAGCTTGTTTAACTAAATGCCACTTCTCAGGTAGCATTTGAGCTGTAACTTATTGCTATTATCTTTCTCACTTTTACCCTTATTATTTGATTTTATTTCTCTTCACCCTCTTTTAAACTAAAAATAAAAATAATCTTTACCATATAAGTTAGGTGATTACCTAACTTGTAACTTATTTTTACCATATTTTGGCCAAACGAAGCCTATATATGAATTTATTTAATTTCTAGCCTATTGTACGTAGATCAAGCAACTTATACTTTACATGTGGATTCTAAATTACATAGAATGGACTTGGAATATGAAAGGTTTGATAAAACCAATTAACTTAACATTGTTATCTAGGTTACTGTAGTTGACTAAGTGGTGATGCATTATTATTCTCAGATGTACATAAGTTTCTATAGTATAAAACTTATGTCATTCATGTATGCAGATGCTTTGAATATATTGAAGAGTTGATCCATAAGCAGGAGCCTTTAACAACAGTCCTACGTCTTCTAGTCCTATTTTCCATCACTAATGCTGGGTTGCCAAAGAAGCATTTCGACTATTTCAGGCAAGCTTGCATGCTTTGTTGATCCTTAATTCTAGCCCTTTTCGACTTTGTTTCTCTTCTAGGTCCTTGAAATAACTAAACTATGATGGTATTCTCACTGTCTTCTGTACACTATACTATGTTGCCTTATATATTTGTAACTTCTAATTTAGGAGAGAGCTACTGCACAGCTATGGATTTGAGCACATAGCAACACTAAATAATTTAGAGAAAGCCGGACTCTTCAAAAAGCAGGTATAAT
>Ga0099826_10001186_pt1 | contig 15104 bp, 8 predicted proteins | sample Mtrugardesep15_FD_76830 | JGI IMG/M metagenome (GOLD analysis project Ga0099826, IMG submission 76830) | Root nodule microbial communities of legume samples collected from California, USA - M. trunc garden sep15 | ecosystem: Host-associated > Plants > Roots > Nodule | place: USA: California... | reverse complement strand
CTTTCTCTGCATCTGATTATATGCCATGCTTGAGGCTGCTTGACTTAGATGGTCACAAGGGCAAAATAAAAAACGCAATGAAAATAATGAACAAGTATCACGATTCTATCATTGAAGAGAGAATCAAGCTGTGGAATGATGGATCAAAGGAGGACTTGCTGGATGTTCTGATCTCACTGAAAGATGATAATAATAATTCCGTATTGACAAAGAAGGAAATCAAGGCACAGCTTATTGTAAGACTTACATTTTTTTTATTCCTACCTTTACATGAACTTATTCATTCTAAAAAAAGTAAAATTGCTAGACAAATAAATAAGGGTGCGTTCAAAATGGACTTCTAAAAAATAGTCTAACTGGGATTACAGTTGAAGTAGGTCCATAATAAGCAACCCCAAAAATAGAGATAGAAAGAAGCGTCAAATAAATTTTAGTCTCTAAGAACTTACCAAATTTCGTTTTTTGTCCCCATAAAAAAAGTTATAGTTTTTCTCTATTTAAAATTTTATATGTTCAGTTTCTGTCTATGTTGTGAAGTTAATGTGTATTGTGGAATAAATTTTTTAGACATGTTTAGAATATTATAAAAAGTTCGTCCAAAAAATGATCTCAAAATTTGATTTATAATTCTATATTTTCGTTAATTTTACGTTGAACTTTTTATACTTTTAATTCAAACCACATTACAAAAAAAACCACTTTTAACTCATCATCAAACTTCCTTAAAAAAAAATAAAAAATCATCATAAAACTTATGTAGGAATTGATGATAGCAATGGTAGACAATCCATCAAACGCAGTTGAATGGACATTGGCTGAAATGTTAAATCAACCGGAATTATTTCATCAAGCCACAAATGAATTGGACAAAATAGTGGGCAAAAATAGATTGGTCCAAGAATCAGATATTCCTAAGCTCAACTTCTTGAAGGCATGTGCAAGAGAAGCTCTTCGTCTCCACCCCATGGCACATTTCAATGTTCCTCATGTCTCTATTAATGACACAATGGTTGGCAATTACTTGATACCAAAGGGTAGCCATGTGCTGATTAAAAGAAGTGGGAGAAATCCATTAGTTTGGGTTGAACCACATAAATTCAAACCAGAACGCCATTTCAAGAATGTTGAGTCCAATATAGTTTTGACAGAGCCAGATTTGAAGTTCATATCCTTTAGCACTGGAATGCGTAGTTGTCCTGGTGTCAAGCTTGGCACCACAATGACTGTTTTACTATTGGCTAGGTTACTACATGGCTTCACTTGGAGTATACCTCCCACTACATCAAGCATCAGCCTTGTCAACTCTAAAGATGATTTGTTTCTTGCTGAGCCATTAGTGGTTGTTGCAAAACCTAGATTAGCAGCAGAATTGTACAACTTTTAACTAAGTGAAAATAAGAAAGCATTTGTTTCACTTATGAAACAACAATGCCATATAGGTTATTTTCTACCTCATTTGACAATTATATGTTCTACCAATAGAAGCTATTTAAATAAGAAGGCTTGAGCCTCTTTAGGTATTTGGTGGTGGTGTGTCTTGTACCCATTTGCTTGTATTTAAAGTTCATGTACTTTTCCTGTTCTACTCCGGGCATATCTTGTGCTAAGGTTTAGACTTTGCAATAAAATTAAGGGTTTATTAAGTAAATAGTCCTTATGAATATTAAGAATTTTGTTTACGGTCCTTTTAAAATAAAATCACATTTTTTAGTCTCTGAAATATTTTTCTTCGGCTTTTGAGAGAGTAGTAAATGTTGATGGAAGTTTTTTTATGGACTAAAAATGGTGAAGGAAAATTTTGCACGGACTAAAAAATGAGATTTTATTTTATACAGGCTAAAAAAAAATTATAGATATTTATAGGGACAATTTATGTATTTAACCGTAAAATTAATTTGCTGATAAGAAAATATTTAACCCAAGTTTGGAGCTAAGATCAATGGGAAATTTGATTTAGAATTTTTTTTAATGAGGTAACATTGCCGGTACTTGTTTAAGTCAGGAAACTTTTGGGGACGAAAATTCTTTGAATGAGGGAGAGTTGTTAGACCCCGAATTTTTAATAACCATCGTGGAAATGCAAGAGATTAACTCATTTACCCGTTGCTAGTGAAATTGCTACCAATAACAAAATCTTGAGATTTCTTACAAGGGAATGGCAGCCTATGGTTACCACCGTCAAGGAAGCAAATGATCTTAAAACTCTATACATCACAACTTTGTTTGGAGAACCCGGAAGAACACGATCAAGAGCTCGTGTCACTTGATAAGTACGAAAGAAATCTTATGAAAAAATAAAAAGGCAAGGAGAAATAAAGGGACAAGAAGCCAATTGATATAAAGGATTTTTCATCAAATTCCATGGATCAAGAGCAAAGTGATGGTAGATGAAGTGAAGATAGTGACATGGATGGTGATGAAATTGAGTTGTTTGTAAAATGGTAAGATAAGTACAATAGGTTCAATGGTTTAAAGCAATCCACCAAAAATCTCATCAACTACTGCAAGTCTGCAAGCAAACAAACACTAAGAAGGAAGGAGGTTAAAAAGAAAATAAATTTGGCTTATGTTTTAAGTGTGAAAAATTCGGACACTACAAATCAGAATGTTTAAATCTCAAAAAGAAAGCCAAAATCAGAATGTCTAAATCTCAAATCAGAGGGATCATTCTTTCATCGAAAGCCAAAATTTTAGAATAGCAAATAGAAATTAGTTCTCTCAAACTACTCATGTAGAACCTCATAAGGTTTGTGTTGAAGATCAAACTCCTTCTTCCTTGGATGGATTTCGGTGGCTGCAAAGATTATTGTGTTTGGCAAAAAGAGATTCAAACTCTTAAGTCTAAACTAGAACAATCTTTCAAAGAAGAAGTAAAATTTGAAGTTGATACTAAAAACCATAGTTTCGATGAGAAAAAGGACAACAAATATCACCCTCCACATGTAAAAAAGTAGAGAAAAGAGAAGATCACACATCGATTTGTTTAGACAGTTCCCCATGGTTGTCTTTGTTTTGTGTGCAAGTCTGCTTCCAATCTTCGAACGATCAAGACCTTTTATTAATAAAAATTGAGCATAAAAAGGCCATTGATGATTGTTGCAATTGAAGATTCTTGCTTCGGCGATATCTCCACTTCTTCATGATTGGACATCCAAGAATCAATGATTCAATCTCTCTGCAATGTTCTTCTTCTTCTCTACTCTTTTGTGATAAGGATTCTGTCATGAAACACCTATTCCAAAGCAAGAATCTTGAATTGCAAGATGCTTGTCCATAACCCCAATCCAATAGAGGTGAAAACCCTTAAGGTTTTACTTAACAAATGTGATAGGAACACTCAACCCAATTTACAAGAACAACCCCAAAATTGGAAGTTATGGCTCGATAATTCGAATTCTACACCCAAAGCTTCTAATTGTTATTTCAGAAAATAGTTGCAGAGAGTGATTAAGAGAGAAGATGAAGGTGTGTGTTTCCTTAATGGAATAAGTGAATGAAAATTGGCTTACATGGTTGATTAATAAAATGTGAAAAAAGGATAATTGTAATAATTCATAAAAAAGTTGGTTTTTAAAAAATGGTGAAACAAAATAATAGAATGTATCGAAACAAAACATGTTAAAATATATGGGGTGTATCGAAACAACACATGAGTGTAAAGATACAAAGACCTTTCACCATTCGTCTTTTGAACATCCAATTTTATGATGAAACTATTTTGTTTTGAAACAAGGTGTTGGTGAATCGTTACAAAGATGATTTTTATTGAAATATATTAGTCTTGTATTGATACAAACCGGTGGGAATTTTTTTGTTTGTTTTGGTTTGATAAATATGCAGGTTAAGTTATATACAAAAACTAATGATCCTATGGGTGTTTTAACTCAGAATTGTAGCTTAGTTTTGATATAACATCAAAACACTATCTAGGAAGAAAAATGCACTCACAAGTATTGAATTCATTCTGGTGGGGTTACAACAAAAGGAACACCAAAGGAATAAACTCAATGTCATGGGAAAGGCTTAGCATTCACAAAAAGGAAGGGGGTCTTAGTTTTAAAAATCTTCACACTTTTAATGATGCTATGCTTGGAAAGCAAGCTTGGGAATTTATGACGGAACCGCACAACATTGTTACCAGATTGTTCAAAGCGAAATACTTTAACAAATGCGATTTCTTGGACTCTAAGATTGGTCACAATCCAAGCTACGTATGGCGCAACATTTGGGGGGCCAAAAGAGTTGTTAGCGAAGGATACAAATGGATCATTGGTTTAGGCATTGATATTTGTGTATGGGATCAACGATTGCTCATGGATGGTGGCGTTTAGCAGAAGCCAGAAAGTATACCTGAAGAATTCAAAGAGCTTACTGTTGTATCAGACCTGTTCATATCTCATACTCGGTTTTGGAATGTTGGCTTATTAAGGAATCTTGTTAGCAACGAAGATACTGATCATATCCTTAATACTCCTATTTTTGAACCTAATCATCATAATAGAAGAGTATCGAAGTCAGAGACAAATGGTATCTATTCCGTTAGAAGTGGATATCATATCAGTCTCAGTCAAGATTTGGATTTGAGTTCTCACTGTTGTGATGGAAATTGGGTACTCCTTTGGAATCTTAAGGTGCCTCCTAAAGCAAAAACTTTCCTTTGGAGATCGTGCAGAAATGCTCTTCCAACAAGAATTCAACTTAAAGACAGAGGAGTAAATTGCACAAAAACTTGTGCTTTATGCGAGAATGAGGATGAAGATGGTATGCATCTATTTTTTTATTGCAAAAAGAGTAGGCAGTGCTGGCAGCAATTAGGGTTGTGGAGCCAAATTCAGCAAAAGGCTCAATTAAATCTCAGCTTTGGGGTTACTATGTTTGAAATCCTACAGGTGTTAGATCCGAGTGAAAGAGTCACTTTGGCTTGTGTTATGTGGTATATTTGGAAACAGAGAAATGAATTTATCTGGAGGAATGAAGTCATGACTAGTGTAGCAGTTCGTGACAGATGTCTTAATCTTTTAACTAGTTGGAAAAACGTGCAAGAAAGCCGTAATAGAGCGGGTGTACATCAGCATCGTATTGACAATACAGTTTGGAGAAAGCCAGATGAAGGTCATTTCAAATGCAATGTGGATTTTGTGTTCAACTGGGTTGGTATAGAGATATGCATCAGGAATGATCATGGGAGGTTAGTGAAAGCCATAACTAGTTGGTCAGCGCCGGTCTTAGATGTTTCCGAGGGAGAGGCTCTTAGTCTTTTATATGCTATCAGATGGGCAAAAGAGCAGAATTTTAATAAAGTCATTTTTGAGCTCGATTCTAAGAGGGTAGTAGATAGCTTCCATAGCACTAGAAATGATGTATTTGATTTAGGAGCTATTATTAGAGAATGTAGGAATACCTTCTCATCCTTTTTTACAAACTCAAGGGTAGAATTTATTAGGAGACAAGCAAATGAGGTTGCTCATAGACTTGCTAGGGCGGTCATATTTTATGCTAGTATCCACTATTTCACTGTATTACGTGATTGTATTCAAGATATTTATTAATGAAATGAGATAGTTATTTTCTGTCCAAAATTTTTTTTTCTTCATGATTTATCGCATTCATTGGGGATACTTAACACACCTTGTTATGTCAAGAGTGGACATTTAAAGTGTGACCTGAGTGACCCAATAATGATGACCTGATAGTACATGGACAAACAAACTTGGGATAAACTATGATTACTATCTTAGAATTTAAGTGGAGTTTAGCAGAATCCTTGTAAAACTAACTTGTAAGACGAGGACTCCTCACTTATAAACGTAAGTTCAGGCTTATCACAAACAATGTAGTACTCGTTTACATGAAAACCTCCCTTGCAAACCAGTGATGAGAATATATATTCCCTTCACAAAGGATCGACCTTAGTTGAATTGTAAACCTTCCAACGATAAGGAATGTTGAATATAAGCCACTTCTTTAATTAGGATCATGTAATCTCTTAACAAATTTAAGTGTTTTTTATGGAGGTTTGAATTGATTTTGAGAAAAAAAAAATATTCGATTCAAAGAAAAAATTTCACCTAGTTCCATTTGGATGGACATGATCCAATAGAATTAAAGACCGCATAACTTAGTTTAGTTTGGTTTTTGGATAGGCTTAATTACATTTTTGACCCCCTAAGTTTTTTAAAATTGTGATTTTGGCCCCTTAAAAAAACAACTCTTTTCAGCCCCCTAAGTTTACTTTCTGTTGCAATTTTGGACCCCCACGCCAATTTTGACCCAGTCAACACTGACGTGGACGTATTTTTGTATTTATTTTTTTTTAATTTTGTAATTAAAAAATAAAAAATAATTTTTTTTATTGTTTTTTTTGTAATAAAAAAAGAGGTTTGTAATTTTTTTTATTTGTAATAAAAAAAATTAATTAAGAAAATTATTTTTTACACACTTGGCGCCCGCGTGTCCGTTGACTGGGTCAAAATTGACATGGGGGGCCAAAATTGCAATAGAAAATAAACTTAGGGGGTCTGAAAAGAGATGTTTTTTTTAGGGGGCCAAAATCACAACTTTGGAAAACTTAGAGGACCAAAAATGTAATTAAGTCTTTTGAATATTCAAATTATAAGTGTACAAATTTACATCGATATTATAAATATATGGCCAAGTAATATGTTTTCTCTAAAGTAATGGATACTAATATACTAAAAATGAATACTATAAAATGACAATGATCGAATATGTTTAAAACAAATGAAATAGTAAAAAAGATAGATTATATTAAATTAAAACATATTTAAAAAAAAATTAAATTAAAACTTATTAATGAAAATATTAAAAATCAACAAATCATACATTAAAATACTTTATATCATAATAAATAAATAAATATTAATAAAGAACATTCAAACACATCTAATAATATTTTGCCAATGTACTAAAAAGAAAACATATCTAATAATATAGAGTTTGGTTTTGAAAGATGAATATGAAATTCAATCCAATCACAAAAGATTTTAAAACGAAGATTCGAACACACCTAATAATACTTAGTTCTCTACATGCACTTATTATATTTTTTACGAGTTTTTATTTAGATTGATCACTCTACAAATTGAAGGTGAGAAAAACACAAGAAGGGGAGATTGAATTGTACTGACCTTTTCAAACTTTTTAGTATTTTATCTGGTCAAATTCTCAATGAGTTCATAGTCTGACTGAAGTTCTGAATGCAGCAAATAAAACAAACACGAAGAGAGAGAGAGAGAGAACAATTATACTGGTTCGTCCCACAAACCGAGAGTAGTCAATTCCTCTTGCACTTCTAAGGGATTTCCACTATAATCACTAAAGATTACAAATGCACAATCAAACAAGTAAGAAGTTTCCAAATGCTCGAACACACAAACAAGATACTTCTAATTCTCAATCAAAGTAAGACTTCTTACAATATAACATAATCAAATAAAAGATTGTTTGATTTTACACTTGATATACAATCAGAGGTGTAAGCAGTTACAAAACAAAGTAAGACTCTTAAGACATTATAATTTCGAAGATATAAACTTAGTAAAAAATTCTTAAGTGTTTATGCACTTTTTGACAGAGTAAGATCAGTTGTTAAAATTGCAGAGTCTTGTTTATTTCGTCAAGTCTTCAGCTCCCTATAAAACGAAGGAATTGAGAGATGTTGGAGAGGTATCGGCGCATAATTTGAGTCTTTTTGAAGGTATATCATGAATGTTGGAATGTTCCTTGATTTGGATAATGTCGTTGAAAAGACATTCGAAATTTCTTTGCAGAAAGATTAATTATTTGTTCATTCCATTTGTTCTTGATGTTTTTGTTTGTATCTACACATGATCAGAAGAGGATAAAATGTACTATCTGATTATGACAGGATCATCTTCAAAAGATGACGAATCTGACGTGTTTTTAAGAGTCTTCATTCTTCAGAATCTGATTTCCTTCGGAAGCTCCTTCTTCAGAGTCTGAAACTACAAAGTCTGATCTTTCATAAGCTACACTTGTCTTGAGTTTGGTATTTTTCAGAATGTCTTGCTTCTCCATAGTTTTGAAATGCTTATGTACACATTATTCTAGGATCAAAACTTGATTTGATACTATGAATTGTTGTCTATGATCCTATACACTTAATCATATATTAACATATTCAATTGTTATTTTAATACTTCATTATTATCAAAATTTCAGAAACATTGTACAAACCCTTTTTTTTTTTTAACACAAATAACTACGTGAATGTGCAGGCCAATATAGATTCTCTTTGACGTGGTCCCTGATTTGTTAGCATGCCTTTCCTTTGTATGTGTCCAAGAATCAAGAATTCACTCACTTGCAAAACCCTTCCCCCTTCCTCCCACTTTGATACCATTCTATATCGTTACCCCCTTTTATCTCATTCTCTATATCTTAAGCATTTACCTTTTTTTGGAAAATTGGTCCTTACAGCATATACATATACATATATATCCCTGCCGAAAGTTTGATGGAATATTATTTTTATAAAGAAAACGGTTTCATTATTATTATTATTATTATTTTGTCAAAAAATTATTATTATTATTATTATTATTACTACTACTACGTGTAAGGGTATATAGCCCAAAATATTATAACAGGATTATAAGAAAATTTGTTTAGCTTGTCAAAAAATAAAAAATAATTTGTTTAAGGATATTATTATTTTATATTATTATTATAGCAAAATTCCCCTAAAATACCCCTCCCACTTCCATCCAAACATAATGTATGACTAAATTATGAAAGGAATTATGAATTAAATTATACTAAAAATAGGAAATAGCATTGCTTGTCTCTTGAAAGCAGATAAAAATATTTTATTTTCATCCTATAAAATAGCACAGTGACTTTGTAAGCACAATACTAATAAGCATTTTAGGGAAAATCAAAATCGGGGATTCAGCAAAGAAAACCTTTGGAAATGGACATTTAGAATAGGGATATATACTAATGGTGCAACATTTAAGCATATCAACCATAACGATTACAGTATATAAGTAAATGCTTATACTTTTTTTGTCAAAAAATAAAAGTAAATGCTTATACTTTTCACTTACATATCCTGCATTTGATTCTCACATGCTCACTTTTTTTCAATTTATATTAATATTTTAAAAAATTATGAAGTAAAAGGAAATTCTAGGAGTTGAACCGATGCTCGCCGTGCATCAATGCTCGTGTTCTTTTGCTTTACCAATTGAAGCATAAATATTACTAGTTGACATGGTAAATATATAATCAATGATTAGAGCTTGTAAAAAAAATTATGTTTTTTGGGTATAATATTCTAGTGTGGCCATAAACATACTAAGCCATGCTTGTGACAAATATATAATCTCATCTTGTCGCAATGCTTGTGATAAGCTCTACCAATCCTCTTCGAAAAACAATCACCTTTTTTATCAACCCCAACTATTTGATTCTTTGAAATGTTGATCCATGATTGAATGATAACTTTATCATTCTTTTCTTGGAATCTTGTTTTCAGCATTTTTACAAACGATGCGGACAAGACTTCTTCACCAAGTTTAATAATTTCTAAGACACGTTGGACATACTCTTGGGGTGAACTCTTATCTTTGGTTTGCCACTATAAAATCTCACAATTGCTCAACATATTCTCATACACTTACTGTTCATAAATTTTATTTTTCAACATAGACTCCTTACCCTTTTCCTATCTATGGATTTCACTTTTGGTTTATTAGGGTTATGTCTTCACTCCTTTTTTATTTCTTTGTTTATTACAATGTTGGGCTTCATGATTATGAAAACCAAAAGTATGAAACAAAGCAAACACAAACTTCCTCCGGGTCCAAAACCATGGCCTATAGTAGGTAATCTTCCTGAAATGCTTGCAAACAAGCCTGTGTTTCGGTGGATATACAAGATGATGGAAGAATTGAACACTGAAATTGCTTGTATCCACCTAGGAGATGTACATGTTATCCCTATAACTTCCCCCACTTTTGCTTGTGAAATCTTGAAAAAACAAGATGTTATTTTTGCATCAAGACCTATATCCATGTCCACAAATATTCTCTCTGACGGTTATTTGGCGTCTATTGTTGTACCTTTTGGGGAACAATGGAAAAAAATGAGAAAAATAGTTGCGAATGAATTGTTCTCCCGCCAAAGGCATCAATGGCTTCAAGACAAAAGAGATGAAGAAGCTAATAACCTTATGTTTTATGTCTACAACAAATACAAAAAAGGTGATGTTGTGAATGTTAGGATTGCTTCAAGACATTATTGTTGTAATGTGTATAGGAAGTTTTTTTTTAGTAGAAGATACTTTGGAAATGGAATGAAGGATGGAGGGCCTGGTCTTGAGGAATTAGAACATGTGGATGCTGTTTTTGTATTGCTTGAACATCTTTATGCTTTCTCTATTTCTGATTTTATCCCATGCTTGAGGGTTTTTGACTTGGATGGCCATAAGAGCAAGATGAACAAAGCAATGAACATAATGAAGAAGTATCACAATTCCATCATTGAAGAGAGATTCAAACAGTGGAAAGATGGAACAAGGGTCATTGAAAAAGACTTGTTAGATGTTCTAATAACATTGAAAGATTTCAATAATAACCAATTATTGACATTGAGGGAAATCAAAGCGCTAGTTACGGTAAGACCTTTCCTACTTGATTTTTTTTTTTATCTATTTTTAGAACATAAAACTTATAGGCTCATCGCATGAAATGTTCCCTACACTTGTTTAAGATCTTAGTTTCTCTGCGCGATTTTGGAGGGAAGAGGAAAGGAAGATTTTGGAAAAGGAGAGTACTAGAAAAATAGAGAATTTTTTATATTTTTTAAAATAGTGTTTTGTAGAGAATGATAACTGAATCTTTGTCATAAGTATATTTTTTATTTTGAGAGTATTATTAAAATATAGATTAATTTAAAAACTTATCTAAAATCCTCGAAAATCTTCCTTTAATACATTTTTTTTCTTTCTGTTTCTCCCATTTGGATGAGATGTGTTATAAAGAAAAACAAACCCCTTATTCAAGTTGGTGGGTTGTCCTTTCTTCCATTTCTCCTTCTTTTTACCCTAAGTCCTTTCCTCCTCACTTACAAATAGCCTTAGAGTGTGTTTGGATGAGGTAATTTGAAAATTTTAAACAATTTAAAATTCTAGGCAACTTACCTCAAAGTATTTGAATTCCCTCGTAACATTACATTTCCTCAACATTACATTACATTCCTTCATCCAAACAATGAAATTCACCTCAAAGTATTTAAATTCCCTCATAACATTACATTCCCTTAAAACATTCCCCATCCAAACACACTCTTAGAGAACCTTTAAATGAATTAATTAAATAAAATACTAACTGTAATCTCAAAAAAAAAATTAATCAATCTCATAGTAATTAATAAATGTTTCAAAATCACATGATGTTAATAAACCATTTACTATTGTGCAAGACACAGTTTAAATTTTTAAAAGGAGAAAAAAAACTTGCATATGTTGTGTGTATAACATAACTTCACTCATATATGTATATCATTGCATAATATATTATGTATATACCAAGACTATGACTAGTGAAGTATTTTATTTTTATTAATTTCACAATATATATTAAATGTTCACTCTAAACGAAAAACTTCTTTGTAGGAATTGATTATTGCAGTGGTGGACAATCCATCAAATGCTGTTGAATGGACAATGGCAGAAATGATAAATCGACCTGAATTAATTCAAAAAGCCACAGAAGAATTGGACAATATAGTTGGAAAAAATAGGCTGGTCCAAGAATCTGATATCCCTAAACTCAATTTTGTGAAGGCTTGTGCAAAAGAATCTTTTCGTCTCCATCCCACAATGCCTTTCAATGTTCCACATGTATCTATGGAGGACGCTGTAGTTGGAAATTATTTCATACCTAAGGGTAGCCATGTAATCATTGGAAGAGATGGTCTTGGAAGAAACCCTAAAGTTTGGAATGAACCTTACAAGTATATACCAGAACGCCATCTCAAGAATGATGAGTCTGATGTAACTTTGACAGAGCCAAATTTGAAATATTTATCGTTTAGTGCGGGAAGACGTGGTTGTCCTGGTGTGATGCTCGGCACTACAATGACTATTATGCATTTAGCTAGATTGCTTCATGGCTTCACTTGGAGTGTCCCTCCCAACACATCAAGTATCAACCTTGCTGAATCCAAAGGTCATTTGTTTCTTGCTGAACCACTTGTTGCAGTTGCAAAGCCAAGATTAGCAGCAGAGTTGTACAACTTTTGAAGTAAGTGAAAATAAGAAGTCATTTGTTTCACTATCACTTATGAAATATCTTTTTAATATATTTTTTACATTGTTTTTATAGTCAAAATATATAAATAAGTAGGTTTATGACCTTGGTTTGGAAGTCCGATTTATATTTGATGCATGTATGTGAGAGCTTATATGAGAGAAGCTCCTCCCCTTTTTATTTTTTAAGGTGAATAAGAATAAGTGTGGTGTAATTTGTGTATTATATGTGATGTTTAGTTTAATTAACTCATATATATTATGCAATATCCTTATCAACTGAGTTAAACTCACGACTTATAATTTGTGTATTATATGTGATGTTTAGATTATTTGGGTACATGCCTGGAGTATTTCTTCTTTAAAAAGAAATGTTAAGAGTATTTCTTATCTTCTCTTTAATTACAGTTTGCTTTATATTTTAGCAAAAAAGAAGTCAAAATCTACCGAGGCAATTGGTCATATATATGAATTAAAAATGTTCAATTAAATAATGTCAATAATAAATAAAAACAAAATTGTTTTTTCGTTTTTTAAATTTGTTATCTGGCTCAAGAACCGACTAATCGGACGGTTAACCCTATATTTGCCAATTTATCAACATAAGGTTCTCTTCTCTATAAATATAAGTTACTAAGAAGTTCATAGCCCTAGTTAAGTGCAAATAGTTATAGCAACGATTCTTCAATTGTCAAGGCACCAAAGACCCATTGCATTCATTGCATCCATGAACTCCACATGAAGGGGAGAGCTCAAAACAAGGTTTTATGCAAAGCAATCTAAGCAGTCTGCCATGTAGTCTCTGAAAATGCCACCACAAGTTGCTTTCCTAGGAATGCCTAATGATGCTCTATATGAGTTGCATTTTATCAAAGTATAATGAAAGGAGGTTAATTGTCAGATACTAAGATTATTTCCTTGATCACTGGAGCCTTTGTACTGCGGAGCCACCCCCAGCTAGCCTGGGCACCAGCCCAGGCTCAGCTCCAACTTTCCTATGTAGTCAGTCCAGTCATTACTAGAACTTTTAACTTTTCCTGCGGATTTACATGCGGATTTTTGGGCAAATTCCGCAGGAAACACATTTCCTGCAGATTTTGCCAAGGATTTAGGTTCCCAAGTGAGGTAATACTAGAATTTTAGGATCCGCAGGAAAGATATATCCACAGGAAATATGAAATTATCCGCAGGAAATGTGAAATTATCTGCAGGAAATGTGAAATTATTCGCAGGAAGGAAGTAACGTTTTGCGATAATTTTTTTGCCCAAGCTCTATAAAATTCCTGACTCCGCCACTGGTTACACTGAAAGTTTTTTAGGGTGTGTTTGGATTGAGGGTTTAGGAGGGGAAGGGAAGGGAGGCTCACTTTTATTTTTTAAATTACGAACAATGTAAAATGTTTTTTTAAAATAAATTAAGTATTTTTGATGTATTATATGATCATTTATCATGTTATTAATTCAATTTTCTAAAAATCATTTTATAATGTTTGTAATTTAAAAAAGAAAAGTAAACTCTCCCCTCCCTTCTCCTCCTAAACCCTTCATCTAAACACAGCCTTAAATTCCAAATTCTCTCATAAAGGAGGTTGAAGTGAGATAAGTATTGTTCCTAGTAAGATAGACTCTAGAGATGACCATAAAGGTTACGCTCCTCCAATGAGTTATTCTTTTATTAAACGAAATATCATTTAAAAACCAAATATCATTGATTATATTGATTAGTTCTGCTATAGAATGATACTTTTGCCTTGTGGAGTACAACCTTTGTCACAAAGATTCCATATATCAGTCTCAGAGGTGAAGCGACAAGTTATGTTGGTAATTGCTGAAAACCAGAACCATATATTAAAAATATACGTCCAATCAAAGAAAAATGGGTTGTTGTTTCTAACATGATTGGTACATAAATTGCAAATTTATGGCAAATTGCAACCATTTGCATGAGATTTTCATTTGTGTGAACCTTAGTTTAGGTATTAAGATCAATTTTAGTTTTTATAAGATGCCACAAATTTAGCTTAGAATTTGTGTAACTAGGTGACTACAATAATCTCAAGATCATAATCCGTGTTGAAATCTCATACTTGTATGTTTTTGAAAATGTGCATACATTCACTACAATTTATTTTTGGAATTTTTAAGCTGTTCAACATGCGAATCGTTTCCTGGAAAGGTGAATCAAAGGTTGAATTCATAAAGATCAAAGGAGGCCCAAAGGGATTGGATGGATCATCTTATCAAGGAGGCTTTCAGATTGATTTGTAAATGAAAATTGTTTTTCTGACATAGGAAACTTCCTATTGACACAAGTAAATGACGTTTTTACCCCCAACGGCAGTTAACAACCGTTAGCCTAAGCGCTGACATTTTGCTGCTTTTTATTATGATTTCACGCGTTTCGGTCGAAAAATCAAAATAAATCGAAACTTATTCAGAATTCTACGAAACTTTACAAACCCTCTATATATATTTGTTTAGAGCTGTCTGCAAAAAATCAGATCAAAATTCAATTTCTAGGTCGACGTTTTGATGTTTTCGTGTCTTAAATTTTAGGCGCGTTAGAAATTCATATTTAATCCGTCCCTTGTCGAAAAATTCAAATTTTTTCGTGGGAGATGTTATTTTTTTGTTCTAAACATGAGTGCAAAAAAGCGTGAAAAAGTTCAACCTCTAAGACACTTTTTCGGACTCGCACTTGAAAAAAATTGCGATTTTGCATGGTTCAGTCAAAAAATCGAAATAAATCGAGACTTAGTCGAAATGCTACGAAACTTTATAGACACCTCTATAAAAATACATATAGATG
>Ga0099826_10001185_pt1 | contig 15106 bp, 7 predicted proteins | sample Mtrugardesep15_FD_76830 | JGI IMG/M metagenome (GOLD analysis project Ga0099826, IMG submission 76830) | Root nodule microbial communities of legume samples collected from California, USA - M. trunc garden sep15 | ecosystem: Host-associated > Plants > Roots > Nodule | place: USA: California... | reverse complement strand
ACTAAGTTTACATGACCTACTTAAATTGAGTTTAAGTATGTACACTTAAACTCAATTTACATGACTTACTTAAACTAAGTTTACATGACCTACTTAAACTAAATTTACATGACCTACTTAAACTGAATTTAAGAAAAATGGATTTTGGGGTGTAACCAAGAGAGAAGGAAGAGGTTTTTTGAAAATCAAATTTTATGAAAGGATAATTGTCATTTTGGGATGTAACCATGAATATACGGGGTGTAATTAGAAAAAGTCTAACAATTATTATTTATTTGGGTATGTAAAGAAGTATTTGTTTGTTCTTGGTATTTTCAATTTAAATAATAAAACAAGAATTGAAAGATTATTTTGTCGGGATTAAGGTTTGTTAACTACTTGACGATGGAGCTTCAAGGTAGATGATTTTCTTCTCCTCTTGTTTTCTATAGGGTATGTTTTTCTATTGTTTTGTAATGATGTCGGTTACCATGTGTAACTAAACCTCTCTTGATCATGGTTTCAAAATGAACCTCTACTTATTTGTTGAATTTAATTAATAAAGTTTTTATTCAGTCTATGATCCAATTGTCTTATTTAATTTGTATATGTTTTACTCTTAATGTTTTTCGACAAGCAGTTGACTTGATCTCTAGGCTAAGGTATATGACTAACTATCTTACCGGTGCCCAAACAAGAACAATGGTAAATTGTTTATTTTAAATTAATCTCTTTTAAATTAAACATAAGTATGATTGTTAGGGGTATGATTCATCTTTAGGGAAACGTCGCAAATATAGCCTTTGTTGCGGCACAAATACTCAAACTTCCCACCATTACATCACATGGTCATGTCCTACTCTCTTAACATAAACTAACAACAAACCTAGTTAATTCCAACAAAGAAGGTAGATGGGATTCAAGAAAACCCTGATCTTCGTTAAACATCTAAATCAAACAATCTAATCTCGCTTTGTGCAAGACAATTAAAAAACTTGCAACCCATTAGTCTATCTTATTTTTTTCACTTTAATAAATTATGTTAATTGCTAAGTTGAACAACAACCGTTGTAAAGACGATAACTTACTATTTTAATACTTATTACGATTTAATACACTTGCCAATTACTCATCCATCACTACTCGTCTAAAGTCTTTCCTTGATCAATTGTATATTCCTCATAAGTTAATTATGTTTCCACCTATCCTTCATCTTATATTTCCATGTATGACAAACGATGTGAAATCTATAGTATCAATTGATTTCCGATGCTAAGAAAAATAGCCTAATGAATGACATATGATGGATAGTGGAATATAAACCTAATCCTGAGACGGTCTGTTTGAATTATTCAGATATTTCAGTTTGACAAACAAATATTGGTGGTTTATTTCGGTAGGCTGCGAGTGGGTTTAATGAAACCTTGGTAACCCATATCCGACCTCTACTTTGCATCGTGTATATCTGTCCATCCCAACATTGTTTTATCAAGACTGTTTAGTGCTTAGAGATGATCAATACTGCACACAGCAAAAAAAAATCTACTTTAGTAGTATAAATTTAGCCTTTTAGTCTAACACGCACGAACAACACTTGTTAACCCTACTATTTGATCTTTAACTTTCATATTCAATTTATAATATTTTTATAAAAACAATGCAACGATGAGAGAGAGTGTACACAAGAAACCCATACAATAACAATTAAAAAGTTGCTACTTTCTTCATGCGTGGGAAGTAAGGAAACAAAGTGGAAGTGGAGTCTAAGAATCTAAGAGACCAAGCACAGGGAAGTGGAGTCCAATACTTCATGTCTTCCTCCATGCTCATGGCTCCATATCAGGAACTTTTACCTTTGCGACACAAAGAAATCTCTCTCATCTTTCTCATATAAACTTCTTATTTTTCAAATCACTTCTTCGGAGTTTGTGCAACTCTCTTCTCCCATATTTGACGGTCGTGACCATGACCCAATCAAACCAAACTCTCAAACGGACAGAAATGGATGCATATACATATCAACTATGGTTATGAACAAATTTCTTTTTTCCGACCGAAACCGACCGACGTCCACACCTACTTAGATGCACCTAGTTATGTGATTTTGGTTAGGGAGAGTTATTCGTTAGATGGACTCACCCCTATGGAAAGCACACCATCATGTTGTTGTTAGATGGAGTTACCGGTTAGATTGAGTTTTGAGTTCATGTTGTTGTTCTTAGGTAAGATGGATAAAGAAAACAAGGGGAAAACAATGTTGAGGTTTTATATTCCAGATTATTTATTTTTAGATTTGGGGTTTGAGTTTGAAGGGTGTTGATGCTGATGATGCCAATGATGCAATGGTGTTGACGAAGAATGAAGTTTTTTCAAATTGATTTTTAATATATTAAATTTTTTATTTTAATTATGTAATAAATCAATTGAAAATGACATGGATAATGACATTGCCAAGTAGACACCATGTCATTAATGAGTGCGGCATATCATTTAAAGAGGATGGGGACTAAAAAAAACCCAAGAAATGTATATTAGGGAGACCAAAAAGTTGGTTTTAGAAATAGGAGACTAAAGTTTTAGTTAAGTCAGGGAGACCAAAAGTGCATCTAATAAGCCTATTATGAATCCTTCAAAAAAATAATAAGCCTATTATGAAATAAAAACAAAATAAAAAACAATAAAATTAGAAGAGAAAAAATGGAAACATAATATAAAAAAGAAGATCTAGATTTAGGGTTGTTTGTTTGAATGGCAAATGTTAGATTGTTATGTTAGTATATTTTCCTTTGCCAATATTCGAATCTGAACCTTTTTCTACTTGCTTTAATCCCTTAGCTCAACAAAATGAGCTACCATCCGCCCCCGATTTAGGGTTCCTTATGTTCAACCACTCCACTCCTTCATCTATTAAACAATAACCACTATAAAATCTTCAATGGAAATGATTGATAACCTAACTAAACGTTGATCTAGAATAATAGTATCCACTTAAACAAAATATTTGTGCACGTCTCTATAACTCTCTTGTTCTCTCCATGAGGAGTGCCAACGAGAGCACTCTCACTATTTTTTATTTGATGAAATTCATATAGTTTAGGAATGAGTCCCAGATAAAGTGACGACACCAACTTGAATTTGATCTAATAATAGAGAAAGGGTTCAAAATAGAGTGTTGCTAACATTTTTTTTCTTTCCATTTCTATGAATATGTTCTAGCACATGTCCAATAGCAGTCTCTCTCAGTTTATTGCTTTGAAGACCTGAAACAAAATTATGTGGAAAACCAAAAACTTCGCAAATTAAAATCATCACAGTTAAGAATCTGGTAGCAAAGCAATTATGCAGGTCTCATCAAGAAAACAAATTCAGCACTTTCCCAATAGGTTGATGAAAATGAAGTGGACAATAATATTGTGCTTGCTAATACTCTTTGGGTGCTTGATAGATTTGTGTCCAACTATGAGAAAAGTTTCAGCGACAACAAGAGCACAAACTGAAAAAACGGTCCACATAGAAATTTTATTTACTTTAGCAAATAACCTTAACTACCTACTTTACCAACACCTTATAGGAACCGAGACACTGGTAATATGGAAGGTTTGAAATTGTGGCTGCAGACACAACGTAAAATTGCATCAATCTTTGATATTAAGGAAAATTGTGGATAAATGACGTTGGTGCGACACAATTATGATTGTTATGCAGTCAGAGGTCTCAAAATCCTCAAACTTTGAGGCTACAATTGAAATAGAGGATTACAATTTAAAACTTTGGTCATATTATATGGACACATACATCTGCAATGGACAATGGTTCTTTCCGGTCGATGTTTAGCAGGTTTTAAGACAAATTTACTGAAGATAATGACAAGATTTCAAATAAAATAAAAAATCAATATAAAAAGTCCTTACCTAGATAGGCAAAACCCACGGCTGACGAGTCCAGTCCAGCTGATGTTGATAAAAAGTTGAACAAGTCAATATGTGCAGCAAGCAAGACGATCTTACGACCACATCAAGGGCAGGTCCCTCTTAAGAAGTTTTGAAACTACCTCCGGATAGAGAAATCTCCTACAATAGCCAGCAAAACCAAATTCCACCAATCAAAAATAGAAAGGAAAAGAATGACAATTCTCATCAATGCAAGCATCTTGCCACACCAATAAAAAATATGCATGGTAAATAAAATAGTTCTTCATTCTTAGATAGTAAATACTGTGGCATTTATTTACTGAATGGAATATTGTTGTCTCCTACATCAAATTCAAAGGAGCTCATAGTTAAAAGAAGAAGATGCAGCAGAAGGGAAGCTAAACTCTATAGGCACACATAAAAATTCTTCCTGAAGCGTACCGAGATTGTATGCATTTGGAAAGCCTTCTCTGCAAATCTTGTTGAAGTGTACTTCTCATTTTGTTGATCAATTATCAAGTATCCATGTTTCTTGATTTTACTCCCCTTAAAGCGTAAGGATTGGGGATTCAATATCAAGCTCTGGTTCGATTTCTGGGAGATCAAGGTCTGGCATCCTTTAAATTTTTCAAAATTCACAGGATTAACAGAACAGTCATCAACAATTTCAGGACCAAATTCAAGAAGAGGTTAACTCTGACTTTTGTTGTTTACCCATCAACTTTTTAACATCATTCATCTCCGTCAGTATTTTCTTCCTTTTCGTCTTTGATTAGAATCATCTGTGGACTCTACTTGAGGAGAAATCCTCTTCGAAGAGCATTCATTTTCATCACCACCAACAATAACATTCTTATCTGCTGCATGACATCGGTCCATTTTTTCGTTGATCGATTCTTCATAAATGAGATAAACTGTTGTCCTCATCACAACGAAACTGTTCCCAAAAACAACAACAATCTCGACTTTGTCACCAGGTTCCATATTTGATACCACTCTCTGCCACTCTTCATTTTCTAAGGAGGATAACACATCTCTCTTATAGAGTTGAATGGTAGTCTTTGTGTGATTTATCACCAACACATTTTTAAGGCCGTCTGATGTTATGCCATCTGGGCTTGATGAATAGACAATGCACATCATTGTCTTCAAGCTACGTCCTTCCACTTGCGGGACTTCAAAAATTACAGAATAACCTTTGGAGTTGAAACTTAACCAATTTGGGTAATTATCACCGGGAAGCAAAAAACTACCACGCCCATCGACAGTCAAATTCTGTAAAAAATTGGAAATAATTGATGACGCCGCAGGTATTACAAAAAAATTATAATCTCTTGACTAAATGAAAAACTTTTGAAGTAATGATAGGAAAAATATTGATGAATAATTTACAAGTTACACACAGAAATATTTGCTTGGGATATTAAAACAGAGACGTGCAGATTCAACAAACCATATCAACCAAAAAAAAAAGCGAGGGTTTCCGATTTTGATTTGATGTTTTGGTAGTTCTACCCAGATACTCTCTTTCCAATACACTCTCTGTCGGGTGAAATTATTGTAGGTCGCACCACTTTTGGTATGGATTCCAAATGTAAAAAATAAGAAAACAAATGTTGGAAAGAGAATGTCAAAGAGTATGTTAGTAGTATTACTCTTGATACTAATGTCGTGAAACTAACAAATTGTACAACTCATTAAGATGAGCACTTGGAAGATTGCAACTACTTTTCATAAAACAAAATTGAAACAAATGATGTCACAACTCTATGTGATAAAACAACTAGCTGCAACAATAAGAAAAGAAATGTTGGAAAGAGAATGTAATAGAGTGAATTGGTAGCATTACTCTCAATACTAAGAATCCCACATCGGATAGGAGATGGCCTGACAATGTGTTTATAAGTGGGGGCAATCCTCACCTCACAAGCCGGTTTTGTAGGCTTGTGTTAGACCCAACCATGATTACTAAGATGATATCAGAGCCTCCTCCATGATCCGTTGGACCACCTCAGGTTTCCGCTATCGAGCCACCGGGGTCGTGAAACTATTAAATTGTATCACTCTCTAAGATGTGCACTTGGAAAATTGCAACTTTTTTTCATAAAACAAAATTCAAACAAATGATGTCAAACTCTACATGCTACAACAACAACTAAGTTTTATCCTATGAGTTGGAGTCAGGTACATGAATCAAATGACATCGTTCTTAAAACATGACTATTACACCTATAGCAAAAAATGCAAACTACCAAAACTATAAGACATTAAAATGCTTACTTGGTTTTATAAGATTTCTCTCTTATAATAATGTTTATATGAAAAATATGACTATTAGACACATGCAAGAGATAGGGTGAAACCTGTAAGATCCTCTCTTTGAGAATATTGGAGATTAGGAAACTCGTTCCCATGTGAATTAGAAGAGATTTCATGGATTTTTTTGTTGCTGTATCTTCAACTTGACCACGACATTCAATCAATGAAGAAGTCTTCACATCTGTTACTTGTGACGTAGTTGCAGTTGATTCCGATTCCATAGAACTTGTTGCATTTAAAGCATTCAAAATTCTAGTTGCATCTTGTGATAGTTGATGTTCTGATCCACATTCCAGCCAAAGGCTTTGAAGCTTTAGAAGGACATTGGAATTAGATGATATATCATGGGAAATACTATTTGTAGCATTTGAAGAAACAACGGATGACATCCAATCAGTTGTTTGAAAAGCGGATGAGAGATTATTTGTTGGTGACATCCAAGACCAAATGATAGAAGGAATCACATCACGGGAGAATCCTTCATATCCACACAGAGAAATAAACCCAATGCTTTTTGACCTTACTATTGAGAAGGGAACTTTTGTTATACCGGTGTTATTTGCAATCAGAGTGGTTAAAGATTCCATTTGTTCCAGGTCCTCTTCCAACTTGTCAATCATTAAACATCCTGATAGAATGAGAGTTTTCAGAGATTTCAATGTATAGATGTTTCTTGGAAGGTTACAAAGGCTAATACAATCTTTCAAATTTATCAAAAGAACTTTCTTGAGATGTCCAATACTTTGGGAAACTTCAGACAGCCTCGGACAATCTTTGAGTACTAGCTTTTCAAGGTTAGGCAAGTATGAAAAGTCAGGGGTCTGAGTCAGATGATGAGAATGACTAAGATTGAGAATTTTCAGCTGCTCCATTATCTGCAAGAACAGAAATATTATACAGAACTTATGGATAAAGCATTAAAAGATACACAGAAGCAATTGCAACATTTTTCTAATAATATTACTTAAACCAATGGATATGATATATAGGACTCCAATCCTTCTATTACTATTGCGAACGGGACACACTTGCCCAAAAGTTCACTCTGGACACAACACTTAAATAGCAATCATACATATGAAAAGTGAAAACTCCAAATTAATACCTGCATCTGTTGCCATACAAGTTTGACATTGCTGTTTTCTAACTCAATGGAAACTATACTTCTTTGATGGAAGTTTGAAGGTATGAATGTTAAAGGAAATCCATTCCAGTGCAGCCATCTCAACTTATTTGAAAGATATTTAAAATCCCCATCAAGTTGTGCACCAGAAAATTGAAGCAATCTGAGTTTGTTCATGTTCTGAAATGCTTTGGTACTAAAACGTTGTGCACTATGACCTGGTAGCTTCAAAGTCAGTCCCTCAACATTTTTTGTTCCCTGTGAAATATAAAGGACCAAAAGTTAAACATGCTATAGAGGCAGGAAGCACAACCATATATGTAAAACTAAAAGATATATGGCGGATAAAAAACTTGTAATGAGACCAATCATTACAAGCAAGGAAGGGCAAAATGATTCACAACCAAACGAATGTTGGCTACTAACTCAAATGTATTTTGCTTTACAGTTTGAGATATTTTAAATCTTGATATTCTTATTTAACTAAAAACAAATATTTAAAATCCTAATTTAAAACAAAGTATAAGAAGTTCTTACAGTATGTTCTGACAATACATCAAGCACATCCTCATGAAACCACAACCTACTACGTTCCTCAGGCTCATTTGGTGATTTTTCACGAATGATTTCTCTTCCCATATCGCGCAGCAAATCATGCATTCCAAGCTTGTTCTTATCATCAACCGTTACAAGGCTTCGCTCAAGAAGGACACTTATTCCAATTTCAGCAAAAAGTCCACAGCCATTTAATATATGAATGACATCATTTCGGTCCATCCCAATAAAGAAACAAGCTATGTCAAGGAATATTGATTTCTCTGTATCATCATTTAAACCATCGTAGCTTATTTTTAACTTCTTATGCACTTGATCATTGGGAATTAATTTGAGTTTCTTCAATACACAAATCCACTCTAATATCTTTCTATCAAACAAATAGGACCCGAGGACTTCAAGAGCTAGCGGCAATCCCCCGGAATACTTAACTACATTTTTGGAAATTTCAGAAAAACCTTCTATGGGACTCGTTTGCTTGAATGCATGCAGACTAAAAAGCTCAAGAGATTCACTTCCATTCATTTCTTTCATTGAGTATGTTTTGTCAACTCTATCCCTTCTCAGTAAATGCTTATCCCTGGTTGTAATGATTATTCTACTCCCTGGAGCAAACAATTTACAACTTCCACACAATGCATTTAGTTGGTCCAATTTATTAACATCGTCAAGTACAAGAAGAACTCTTTTATGACAAAGTCTTTCCTTTAACATAGATTTTCCCGTTTCAATGTTTTGTATCTTGGTTGTGGTTTCTTTGAAAATATCATACATAAGTTGTTCTTGTAGATTGACTTGACCACAATCTTTCTCCCAAACCTCCCTAATATTTGCAAGAAAGCTCCTACCTTCAAAATTGCGACCAATTTTATTGTAAACGGCCTTCGCAATTGTGGTTTTCCCGATTCCACCCATCCCCCACATTCCTAGCAGTAGAACTTTATTTGATTGTTGAGTGTCTAGAAGTTGAATCATATCTTGCACTCGAGATTCGACTCCCACCGGATGATCAGCAATAAACAAGTCTGTCTTGTCAAGCAAACGTGTAACATTTTCAACAATATCCTTGATAACCTCACTTTCATTCCTATAAAAGAACAAAGAAATTGTACATTTACATATACACATATGTCTATATCTACGTGTTTATGTATATGGTATTGCCTATATATGTTATGTATGTGTGCCCGTGTAAACTGAATCATTACAAAAAGTTGCAATTAGATTCAAAGTGATGACCAAAAAAGAAAATTGTACATGCAATTATCATTTAGTACATTGACAACATGGCAATAAAAAGGTCAGCTTCGCTATTCTGCCACATCTTAAGAAAACAAGAAATGATCTTTCTACATGCAGCAGAGAGTATATATGCAAAATGAGGACACTTTAGAAGGAAAAGAAAAATACTAAGAAATTAAATATAAAAAAATGGTCAAGATGGTATGAATGTTAGTAAAACCATACAAGATGAAAAAAGTAATTAACCTGTTGGGGTTAAGAAGGGACGGTTACTAGATCAAAGAAAGAAAACCAACCATTTAGGAGGTTTACAGTTTACACCAAAAAGATTAGAAACCGGAAAATGCAGAGAGAGAAGTAACCTGGAGTTTAGGACAACAAATCCTGCAAGGCCAGCAGCATCACGAAGCGCGTTTCTCCACTTTGGCACCATGAATTCGTCCACTTTTAAAATTCTGTTAATTACATCTTGAAAAGCTTTACCAAAGTCACCGGTTTGATGACGAACTTCAGAGGGATGTACATCGTAGAACACAGGGAGTACAACCTGACCTATAGTTCTGTGACACTCCATTATTTGCATCAACTCTTGCAGACACCACTGCGAATCAGCATAGTTTTTGGAGAAGACAACAACAGAAATTCTTGACTCCTGGATTGCTTGTAGTAGTAATTCAGAGATGCGATGTCCTCTTTGAAGGGAATGATCATCCTTGAAACTTGTAAGTCCAGAACTTTGAAGAGAGGCAAATAGATGCGAAGTGAAGGAAGCGCGAGTGTTTTCGCCTCTGAAACTCAAGAACGCATCATACTTCCTTATACTATCGTGAATATCAAACTGATCTTCATGAATATCATACCGATCTTTTGGACCGAACATGTTGTTGAGGTCTATGTTCATATCAGGATCAAATTCATCAATAGACCGACGACAGTGCAATTCTTTGTTGGCAGAGCTGTCTGAATGTGAATTAAAATTAAACAAATCTTCATCGCTCACTAATAAATTTTTACAACCGGTGTCTGGTACACTGGGAATGGAAAAATTTAAATCAGTGTCCAAATCCTTGTTAGTAAAAAATGATTTGAACCATTCTTTGATGGAAAAGCAACTTGTTGGGGAAGACATGGATGGATTTAGAGAGAAGTTGTCTGAGGGAGTCTTTGAATTTGCAACTAACTCACTTGTTGCAGGTGAATCTATTTCTATGACTATGTTTTGTGTAGACTTTTAGAGTCAATACCAAAATATTAAACAAACATAGTAAACATATTATTAGACTAATAAAAAGAAACTTACATGCTAACACACAGTCTGATCACAATTGTCAAAAAAAAACACACACTTTGATCACACCCAACCAAAACATTGACAACAACACATAAAAAGGCAAAATAATATAATAATACCCCACAGGTTGTAACTAAACATTTTTTAGGTGAATGTTTTGACTAAACATCACCATACATAAAAAAGTTGAATAAAATAATGATAATAATACCAAAAATCTACAAAAATATGACTTTACTTACCTCGTAGCCAAACTTCGGATTATCATATCCCTTCTTTCGGGAATTGAAAGGTTAACAAAAAAAAAATTTATCCATATACTTTTTCTGTTTTCAATTATAAACAAAAACTAATTGTCAAAATTCATTGAATAGTTAATGTATCGTGTTTATAAAAACATATTAATATTTCAAACTAAATGGAGTATCATGATTGGTTTTTTCTACTTAAACTTTTTAGGTTGAACACAATGACCGATTTCGAACCAAATAGTCGTGATCGATCACCCAAGATTTCTTCTAGAAAGGACTCATCCTTTGGGGGGAAATTTGGTCACATTTAACCAAAACATTTTTTTTCTTTTGGAGTAAACATCCAACCAAAACATGACAACACAAAAAAAGAATAATGTAATAATACATACTCTTTTTGACTAAACATGAAAACATATAAAAAGGAAAATAAAATAATAATATAATTCCAACTAAAAACAATAATAATAATATAACTATAACCACTTTTGTTTAATTTCAAAAGGGAAATGGTTAATGTTGAAAAAAAATATTTCGTGACAGAGTCATGAATGACGCATCAAGAGACAAAAGAGCTTTTTACTCTATCTCTTTGCTTTTTCTCTTGAACCTTTCTAATCTGAATACACATAAAAGTGAAAGACCATCCATCCCATGTTACCATTGTGTGTGAGGTGAGAGAGTGGTCTAGTTTTTGGTGTGCAAAATGTGTTATAGGACCAAATGAAATTCTTAGTAACAATGTGGAAAAGGAGCCTACAACAATTACATATTCTACAGCTGCTTCAGTGTATATGTGTTTGACAGTGAAGTTCAAAGTGTTTTGGGAGCGGTACATGGAGACAAAATTTTAAGGATAGAGGGTAGACATGATATGTCAGGTTTAAGAATAGACGTAATGCTTGTATTATCGGTAGTGACATAACTTTTTTTTTTACCGACGGTAGTGACAACTGTTTTGCACTAACAAAAGAAGTTTGGTAAATGGAAGGTAGATGGGTAAAATGGTATTGATAAATTAATGTGATCTTATGAAAGGGCGTTTGATTATACCGTCACACAACATGCGTCAATGAACGCTAATGTTTTCCCAAATAGGTAAGGTTTGATTATTCTGCAGGTACTTAATATTACTGAAAGTTTACTCCCTTTGTGTATAAGTTGTATTGTGATTGGAAATTCATAATACCTTGAATTTTTATCGATGATGTCGTGCATATACAAGAAAATACTTTGAGTGTTTTGAATCCACACCTCTCTTAAATAGAAACCATTACAATATTTTTAATGCAGATGCATGCAAAACCTGCACACTGATTTGAATAACAAGCGCCACCTAACCAAACATCTTCGTCTGTACTATTTTTTCCATTTCTATGGATGTGTGTTCTAGAAGATGTCCATAGCAGTCTCTCTCAGTGTATTGGTTTTGGAGATCTGAAGGAAAATTAAAATTTAAGGGCTTGGTAAACCACTATGAGGAAAAGCAAAAACTTCGCATAATAAATCTTCAGGGTCAATCTTCTGAGAATCTATAGAAGCAAAGCAATTATATAGATCATTAACAAACTAAATTCAGCACTTCCCCAATTTGATGATGAAAATGAAGCGAACAATACTACTGTGCATGCTAAGACTCGTTGGGAGCTTTATACATTTCTGTCCAACTATAAGAAAAGTTTAAGAAAAAACAAGAGCACAGGCTGAGCTTTATTTACCACTATGATGTGTAGGTATAAATTTAAGACTATAACCCTTAATACTTACATTCCCGACATATAGGAGTTGAGACACTGGTAATATGCAATGTTTTAAATTGTGGCTGCAGTCAGCCAGTCACTACTCGCAGTTACTTCCAGTCTTTGATATCGAGGAAAATTGTGGACAAATGACATTGATGCGACAAAATTGCAGACCACAATTTAAAACTTTGGTATTACGATAAGGATGTATACATATACAAGGGACAGTGGTTCTTATTCTTTAATGTTTATCAAGTTTTAAGGAGACAAAATTACAGCAGATAAGGAGGAAATTTAAAATATATAAATCAATATAAAGGTGCATTACCGAGACTGGCAAAACCGGCAGCCAACAAATCCAGTCCAGCTGCAGCAGGGAAGAGTTGAACAAAACAATGTGTGCAGTTGGCAAGATGTTCTTATCATCAACATCTGTTTAAGTGTACTATTAAGCTTCTTGATCAATTATCAATCATCCTTCAAGCATTAGAATGAGGGCTTCCCAATCCAGCTCAAGTTGGTCTTCTGTGAAACCAAGATCCATTCCAACTTGAGTTTCCCAAGCACCCCACCCTTCAGCAATAAGAGCATTAGAAGCCATTGATCTGCAATAAAACCAGAAATCCACTGTCAGAAACAATAATTCATCAATCAGCCACAACTAGCAACACCAATACAAGGTTTACAGGCACCATGAGAATTAATCGCAGAAACCCCCAAAATGATCTTTGAAATTGTAGAAATAAGGAAAATTCAGAGGAGCTCTCTTTGAAATTATAGCGTGTCTGTCATTTTAGCCCTGAAAGATATCCTTTGAATTTCCCTTATTTCAGGTGATTAACCTTACAGTGCTGAACAATTTCAGAACCAAATTGGCAATCAACTCAAATTAAATTTTACCTAACAATTCTTTCACGTCTTTCATCTTCAGTCAAGTTTTCTTCTTTTCTGTTTTTGTTTAAAATCATCCTCAGGCTCTACTTGACGTTGAAGGGAGATCCTATTGGCAGTGCATTCATTTTCATCACCACTACCAACAAGAACATTCTTATCTGGTGCATGACATTGCTCCAATTTCTCGTTGATTGGCTCATCATATACGAGATAAACTGCTGTCTTCATCACAATGAAACTGTTACCAAAAACAACAACAATCTCTACCTTGTCACCAGGTTGCAAATTTGATACTACTCTCTGCCACTCCTCATTTTCAAAGGTGGACACCGCCTCTCTCTTATAGAGCTGAATGGTGGTCTTCGTGTGATTTATCACCAACACATTTTTGAGGCCAGCTGATGTTATGTTATCTGGGCTTGAGGAATAGACACAGCACATTATTGTCTTCAAGTTATGCCCTTTCACTTGCGGAACAATAAAAATTATAGAAGAACCTTCAGAATTGAAGGTTAGCCAATTTGGATAATTATCACCAGGGAGCAAGAAATCATCACACACATTGAAGGTCATGTTCTGTAAGAAGGGAAACTAGGCTCAAAATTTTACTAAACAATATGTTAATATATGTTATCGTTTATTAAACAATGAGAGATGTGTTAAGATTCTTAGGTTTAGTGTGTTAATTAGGATTAGTAAATAGTTAGTTACAAGTTAGTTAGTGGGGTTTGAAGTTAGTTGCACAATTGGTTGGTCCAATATGTACTCATTTTGTATCTTTTATCAAACTATCCATTTCTACAATGAGTTTCTATGAGTATCTCCCACATGAGTACTCTTATGCTTGCTATCTTGCTTACATCTATGATTTTTCTCCCTATGATTCCATGATTCTCAACAAGATACAATCTTCCTCATAACATAATTAATCATTTGCTATCAATAAAAATTATGATATTTTGACTGTATGAAAAAGTTCTAAAGTAATGATCAGATTAATTAAAACATCATTGTTGAATGTTTTTAAAGTTAGGCATGTATAATATAAGCTTGAATTCTTAAAGAAGAGAGTATCAGTCCGGCTTAAAATAATAGACCAACAAAACTAAAAATGAGGGTCTCCTGTTATCATTTGATATTTATACCGTGAAATGAGCAAATTGTATGACTGACTAAAATGTGCACTTAGACCGCTATAACAGTTTTTTATAAAACAAAATTGATGCAAATGATGTTACCACTCTAAGTTCTAAGTTAATCAAAATTCAGATTCATGAATTTCTTGTTCTCAAGTATGATCTTGAACTGATCGCAATACAACACTGGATCTCGTATGGACACCAACCCTTTGGAAATGGTGCGAACACGTGCAAAAATAAGTTAAGCACGTATTATTTATGCATGAAAGAGACAAACTACAAACGTGTTTCAATAAATTAATAATTAAGTGTCTTATAACAAAAATTTGTTTTAAGAAAGAGCCAAATTAAATTTTCATTCATCTCATTTGGTAAATATTTTTTTCTGAATGGCGGACCTGAGACACCGGTAATAACCCAGGTTTGTAACTGTGGCTGCAGTAATGACTCGCAATTCCTTCCAATCTTTGATACAGAGGAAAAGTATGGATAAATGACATTGTTGAAACACAATTGCGTGATATATGATTTGCAGAGGTGATGTAGTATTTTTGCATCAAACAATTGTAAGTATTTATATCGTCTCCTCAGGGACTAGTGCGATATCACAGACCGTTCGACAACTAATATCATTTTAAGTTGAAAGATAAGTTTGTTTGT
>Ga0099826_10001184_pt1 | contig 15111 bp, 9 predicted proteins | sample Mtrugardesep15_FD_76830 | JGI IMG/M metagenome (GOLD analysis project Ga0099826, IMG submission 76830) | Root nodule microbial communities of legume samples collected from California, USA - M. trunc garden sep15 | ecosystem: Host-associated > Plants > Roots > Nodule | place: USA: California... | reverse complement strand
ATATATATATATATATATATATATATATATATATATATATATTACTCTCCCTAAGAGTGTGACATAGTTGAAAAGTCGAATATTTAGCCATATACTTTTTAATAATAGTTATTTCATTTTCATAGTGATGAGTGGAAACATCAGCATACTACACTAGGTGAATAGTATGCATGGAATAAATGTAACAAATTATGTCTCTCAAACCTTCATCTTAACAAATTTAAATCACATACATTAATGTCAAGATTTCGGCACAAAGAATATTTAAGTAGACAATATTACCATAAAAACCACGCATAAATTATCCAACAAAATCTCTAATTAATCCCCAAATTCTGCCATCCCTAAATTGGTTTGAACACTATTATCCACATTAAAAACATATAGCCAGGATAGCCTCTTTGCCAAGAAAAATGACAGCCAGTGTTTGACAAGAGAAAAAAATAATTTTTTCTTTAATTGTATACCAGCTTACAGTATCTCGTATATGTCCTGCCATAGAAACAAGACAAAGGTCTATTACGACTGTATGAGTCATAGTATTATTGGTATGAGCGAGTTGACTTTGTGTTAGTGAACCAATCAACGTTTAAAGACGATAAACTCAAATTCCAACTCCAATAGGAAACATGTGACCGTAAGTCTTTCTCAATAAAAATCAGGTCTAGTTTGTCAAAATAAAACTGACTTTTGTGGTGCATAAATGTAAGTACGATTTCAATTGTTGTGCCATTTTGAACATTTAAAAAAAATATATTACCTTTGAGGCAGAAATTCACCATTTTAAGGGTAAAAAATATAGGCTGAAATTAAAATTGGAACAAAATATAAAAATAGAGAAACCAAAACTCTCGGGTGTTAAAGAACAACGGATATGACAACCTCAGTTATACAATGCTTGATCCGTAAAACAGGTTCAAGAAAGGGAGTCACTAAACCACAACTCAACTTTTTTGTATCACGTATAAATTGTCTAAAATACTAAAATAGTTTTTTGTACACAAAAAACCGTATAAAACCAAAAATTATTCAATATCATAAAATTTTGTCATGTGTTGTCATGTGTTGTGTTGTGCTATTCTATTCGGTGCTCAATAATTTACGGATCAAATCCAATACACGTTTTGTGTTGATTGAATAAAATAGAGGACAAAAATGCAATTAAGTCCATCATTTCCTTAAAGATTAAGTCCATTATATAACTACAAGTATTATTATTATTATTATGGCCATGATAAGTAAGATTAGGAGACTTTTGTTTTTCCCGTGCCAACAAAATACCAGAAATTAGAACCTAACGAAAATTTGGTACTCATGTTTAATGTGATTAGTTCGTTCAAACCAACTAAGCATATACCGAAACTTGTAGACCCGAGTCCCTCTCTAACAAAATCCAATTCGATTTTTAGAGTGGCTCATTTGTGATGTAGTCCAACAACGATAAAAAAAATGAAATATCCCTTGATCAACTCGATGATTGGTCTCATACCGATCCAATCAGCCTAAGTCATGGGGATATTTTAAGGCTCGTACTAGGGCCAATTATATCTTAATTATAATGAAGTTGGGTTAGGGAAAAAATACATGTGAAGTAATTTTATCATAGATTGATTCTTTATGTTGTCTTTCTACAATTGATTCAAATAAATTGTGTTGCAACCGTAAGCTGTACAATTTTGGATACTGAAAAGGTCCTCTTCAACGGCTTCACTTGCTACCACCACCATTTCCAATTAAGTGCAGCTTGCTAGAATCCGATAAAAACATCAACGGGTAGACTATCTTCTTTTTAAGCTTTCATTAATGCTATTAGGGTTCAGATAATGAAATTAGCTCCGCTTATAAATCATAACCATTCTCCAAAAGAAAATGCTATCGAAAATTCTTTATTACGGAACATGTTGAGCAAGAAATGCACGAATGCATTGATTAACTCATTTTAACACCATTGATTCAGTAAACGATGGAAATTATAGCATTTTTGGTTGATTTAAGATGGATTCAAACTCCACTTATTAATTTTGACATTTTTTACCCGTTGATACCCAACATGTGGAAATGTAATTTTTTTGTATACCTTGATTAACATATACTTTTTCTAACATATATATATTCACCTAATACGATAGAGAAAATTATCTTAAGACACACTGAAAGAAACATAATAGTTTTTTTTTTACCATATTTTGATTGTGGTGGTCAAAATGGAATGTCTTATATATAGATTTTTTTTTATTGTTGATGTAGCCGTCTTATAGATGTTTCTATCACTTGATTAGAGGAAAGCTTTCAATTCAATTCACAGTGTGTGAACAAGCTGGGCAATGAAGTCCCAACACATGGATATTTGTTTGGTTGGCAACACATGTCATCATGTGTGCTATGTCAATATGACATGAAATATGATTTGCGTTTAGCTAACGTCCAACTAGTATGGTCACATGTACTGTACCTGGTACATGTTTTCCTTCCAATCGACATTGTTTTAACGTATGTAAAATCTGTATTATATTGATGTTTTTGTCACTTGATTGGAACGTAACGTAATAGATTTCGCTTTCATTTCAATTTCACAGTTTGGTCAAGCTGGGATCGAATTCTGTTTAGTTGGCAAAAACATTATGTACCGTACCGTGTCAATGTGGCATCAAATGTAGCTTAACAATTGCGTAGACTAACAAATCACAAATGAGTACGTGTCTCATTTTTGCCGTCATTATCGCCGCTTAGGCTGTGATCAAGTTCCAATTTTCTTTTTTCTTGCCATTTTTTATCTTCAATTTCAGATTGTAATGTCAAAATTCGAAGGAAAAATATTTAACTTTTTTTTAGTTGAATATTTATGTAGTGGAGCTAGAGAAAACATATTACCATCTTTATGACTAGGAATTAAAATGAATGATGACAGCAATAAGACAAAAACACAGCTATCAGCTTGCATTATGATACTCGTAGTCGTAGCACTTGTAAATGGGATCCAAAGATGAATCATCTTCATTGGCTTGCTTTTCAGAATCATATAAATCTGTTTTCACAATCAATTATATAGGTTGAGGAAGTAGAGCTCTAGCAATTCTTGTTTTTACAAATTTCAACATGACCCAATTGCTAGAAGTAGAGGAAGACCAATAATACCTAAGAAAAACTATAAAGAATTACTTAAAGATCAACAATGGTTTGGATAGAGGTATAGTTTATGATAAGGTATCTTGTCTTGATACAAATACAATTATCAAATTAAAGGTCAAAAGAAATATCATAACAACATAGTCATAATTCTTCTTGATATAACGAATGAACCTGACATAAGTAGCTGCAGCTCCTGCAAACCAACAGTGAAGCAATGGCTCGACAAAACATTTGGGAAGCCCCATTCACAGGACAGAAAACTTTATTAGAATTACATTACAAGATAACTAAAAATCTACAAGCATAGGCTAAAGGTTTGTTAGAACCATTCTTACAAATGAATAATAGAGGGTTGTATCTTTAGACATGTCATTCTAAATGTTTGCATCTGGTATATGACAGTCTCATGTTTAACATACCAATTGCGCTTCTCTTAAAATCTCAACCACCAAATGTATTATTAATCCAAGAGTCAAATTTCTTTCATGATGGAATAAATGCTCACCTAAAAGGAAAAAAATGCAGCATCGATCAAAAATTGCTCGAAAAACACATGACCAAAGACATCTACAAGATACAGAATAAAAAATGCCAAGGATCCTGCTAAAAAGTTTCCAATCCTCTTTTAGTCATTTACGTAAGGTCCCCCCATCAACCATAAGTGTTCCTTCAATACCTACTACCTATGAGTCTGTAATCTTAACACACAGCAAAATAAAATAATAATGTCACTAAGAAATGAGAATAGCATACATACAGTAAACTCCATCGCCGCACATTCATGACAGCCCACCTAGCATTTTCCCTATCCCATTGAACAATGGCTCCATTAGATACAACAAAGATACCAGTGCCAAAGCCATACCAACATTCAGAGAATGGACCACCCTTTTTGGATAATATATCGGATGTCTGAGTGAGGCAGTCATTATAAATTCCAGGGATGATAAGAGGGCATGTTGCATTAGGCTTAAATGCCTTACAAAGCTACCCATCCTCACATGTAAATGAGACAAAATGATAAAAAACGCAAGGTACATATTTTGAACTTTCAAGCATTTGACAGTAATCTTTAAGTTTCGAACATCAAACATTAAATTTGTAATTATCAAATACACATTGATGTCTCTCAAAGCTCTCCTAAGTCCTAACTTTCATTAAGAACCGCGTGCAAGATAAAATTTGATTTGCTCAGTTCCTAATATGAGAAATACTTGTTTGGGGACAAATCCAAATCAAAAAAATCTGGGTACACTCCTCAGTTATCAAAGAGGAAATGCAGCGCGGCCATCCCAAAAATTGGTGCGGCGCAGGAGCATGGCGCTTTTTCGGTGGCGCGGACACTAATACATTTAATACCAAAATATCATACTGTTCATAAAGAAATACTAAAATACCTAAAACAATACTCAAAATTCATGAAGTATTGTTCATAAGTTGAAATCAAAGCCAAAAGTCTTCAATAAAAAAAGAGTTCAAGAATCATGAAAATCTTCATCATCACTTCCTCCACCACTAGAGTTGTGCATGTGCTCCTCTTCATTCTCTTCCTCTTCATCCTCCCAATTAACAAATTATAGATCATGAACATACTCATCGTCTACCACCACTATCTTTGCTTTTCCCTTAGAACTTGAAGGTTTAGGCTGAGGCTGAGGCGAAGGTGCAGCTGCAGCTGCCTTCTGCGATGCTGCTTGGCTCCTGGTGTTGATTACGGGCTCAACAACATCACTTGCTATTTCAACACGTAGCCAACCCAAATCATCATCATAAACAACATCACCTTCACCTCCTAGACATTCATCTCCCAATAACCATTCGCTACTTCCATTAATATCATCCACGATCACTAGATCAATCACATCATCATTGTCATAGCGTTCTTTCACATCATCATGCAGTGACTCCAATTTTGCCGCATCGGGTCGTGTTAGCAGCCGCACCAGCCAAATTTGACAACTGAGGCACACTCACACAAATGTTTTTTTTTTTTAAATGAAATGGTTTAATGATGTTAACTTCTTCCATTGTTGTATATGCCAATGGAAGAAATTAACATCATTAAACATTAAACATTAAAAAGAAATTAACATCATCAAATTTGACTGATTTACTTGTAATTGTGTCTTATGTAAGACTAGATCTCATAATACATGGTACAATATTTGAATTGAAGATACTAATGAATGATCCGTGATTGTGGAAGATATAAAATGTAATGCCAATGATAAAACCAACAACGCAAACAAATAAATGAGAAAATAACATAGCAATTTCTCAAGCTGGCCGTAATAAATTAACAATAAACCATGAAGTCACCACTAACAAGAACAACCATAAAATAAATATAAAAATAACAAGATCATTCATAAGTTAACAAAACATCTACATCCTAATACTGAGAAAAAGGTGAGATTAAACTCTCAACGTAGATGTTTGATGTCATCCGACCATTGAGGTTTTCAATCTCAGGGATCTTAAAAGTGTCATTTCTGGAATCATAGACAAGCAAACTAAATATCCCATTTTTCAGAATCTCCATCAGCACTTGGCCATCTTCTGAAATATATACTAACTTGCTATAGATTGAAAAACCACGAAGTCCCGTCCTGTAAGGAACACTTACAAATTTAGTCCAAGACTGCTCATTTCCATATTCCTTCATAATCCAAACATCAACACACAAGCCACCGTGTGCAAGGATGCACAAGCAACCCCTCAACTCTCCGAATATCATGTTAAAGTCGAATCCATGGTCATACAGAGGCTGTGAAAGCTTTCGATAGCACTCTTTCTTCAAATCAAGAGAAACAATGATCCATAAAGAACTAAAACATCATATGCCAACCAATTAATGGTGTCACTGACAAATATTCCGAGTCCACAAAATATACAATTGTCTTGGATCCTTGTCCAATAATGAGTACCCAGAGTATGAACATGAACTTGTTTTTCTTGTATATTAGGGAAAGAAACAGCTATAATCTTATAAATATTAGTGAAATGATCATAAGTTAAGGTGTACAGGGTCTGTGCATAGTTTCTGTCCTTCTATCTTATAAATATCCTGTGAGATGTGTGTTGATCATAAAGAGAATGATTGGCATATATTTTATCAATGCTTGACTAAAGTTGATTGTTGGCATATTGCAGGATTGTCGGTTGTGTCATGATGTTGGTACGGGGGATATGGTTGAATTGGAATGATTGGATGCGGAATCAAAAGAAGTTATCTGCGGTGCAAATTGTTAATTTGGTACAGACTATGTGCGAAGAGTGGAAGGCAGTTCAGAACTATGCAGAGAATGGTATGGTATCAGATACGAGACATACTGGCTCAAGAGGAATTACAGGGTACGGGTGCTATATCCGTCACTGCCAAGGAACTTTCGTCAAGGCTTTGTCAGGATGGAATCGACCGGAGCTGCTAGTTCAAGAAGGCGAGCCTTTTGCACTCTTAAATTCAATTCGTTGGGTGCAAGAGATGGGACTGTCCGGTGTTACCTTTTTATCATTCACAAATTCTGGTGGAAACTATACATGGTGGAGCTGAAGGTGTTTCATAATTTAATGTTCTTGTTTCTAGTGTTAGACATATTCTAGAATTGAATTGTAACTTTGAGGTAAATTTTGTTTGGAGTTACTCACTCGTTAGGTCAAGCAGCCATATCTTATACTAGTCGTCATGTCCTTTGATTATGCTTCTCTTTATATTCATCATTTTTTTTATTAATAAAATGAGTTAAGTGTGTTTGGTTAAAAAAAGAAGTGCAGAGTGAGATGAAAAAAGGATTTTTTTTAAAAAGTATATTGTCAACGGCATTCAAGGTATTATGATTAAATTCTAAACTTTTTGGGTATAATTAGCAGAAAAAAATGTTTCGACACTCGAAGAGTAATTCATCTGCATGAAAATAAGGTTTCTCATGTGATTTGATTGAGCCTGGCCATGAACAAATACATCTATCCCATCAATAAAGAGAACGGCCAATACTTCAAAGAATCATTGTGCATCAAAATTGCAAAGCATAAGCATGAAGCAACTGCAACAAAAAGTACTCCAGCTTTTGTATTCGTATAGTACAACTCTAGTAACAAGGTATTCTATCTAGAGTTTGAGATTTTACATAATGTTTGGCCAAAATTAATAAGGGTAATAACATATGGAGAGAACAAAGGAGATAGAAAAATTGATCTTTAAAAACTTTCCTTCACAAATACATAGTGATGCTCAAATACGAAAGATAACTTAACCTACTAATTAATGTTACAGTGATTACTATAGTTTGTCAATAGTGACCTTTGTTCCATTTGTTGTCTCTTTCAAATAACATTGACTCCAATGATTGATCAACATAAAAATTGCAAGGACTTATTTTTTTGTCGCATCCACCTCTAAATATTTCATCTCTCTAATATAGAATTAAGTTTGCTTGAGGCCAATGGTTTCATAGCAATTGTTAATCATGAATCAAACTCTGGAGCAGAATACATACATAATCCAGCCAATGTTATAGAAAAACAAAACTGAGAAGAGTTAATAGTGGAGTAAATAAGTGGCATTGTTTCTTTGATTGTGAAGCTACCAAAAAAGTATGGCATGAAGCAGAAGTGGGGCAAAAAATCAAACAAACTTTCAACAGTGCTGAGGGCTTTGTGGAGGCAGTTTTTAGCTTACTGACATAACCTGATTAGTGCAGTAAAATAAAAATAGTGATTGCACTGGGATCTTTAGCAAAGAAGAAACATAATGCTTTGGGACAAAGAACTTCCATCAGCCTGAAGTTTTAGAAGAATAAAAGGTCAGTTGGATAATTGGTGCAGGTTCCGGTCCGACCAACAATAGAATGCAGCACGTTGGTGTTTCAAATCAGAACCTGCGATGGATAAAGCCTGCAACAGGAAAACTCAAATGCAATGTTGATGCATTAACATACCAAGATCAGAATTTTTATGGTGTAAGTGCGTGCCTCCGTACCGATCAAGGCAAATTCGTTCAAGCTCCTAACATTCATTAAGAACCACATACATAATAAATTATGATTTGTTCAATTCATAATCTATGGTGCGAGATTTGAAGCAAAATACAAAGGAATGATGTGTGATTATGAACAATATAAAACGTAACACATGGTGATAGAACCAACAATTCTAGCTAACAAATAAATGAAAATAACATAGCAATTTCTCAAGCTGTAAATTTTGCATCCCTTAAATTAACAGAGGTTGCAACTACAACTCTAACTAACATAGCAATCTCTCGAGCTGACCATTGATTAACAATAAACCATAACCAAAACAAGGATAAACTAAGTATAAATAACAAAATAAACTCCAATGATTGACTCTTTCAAATGACATTGACTCTTTCAAATGACATTGACTCCAATGATTGATCGAGAAAAGGAAAGACTTCCTACGAAATAATTTAAAGAACAAACCAATCACTTAAAAAGATGAATTCAAACCACGTAGAGATTCTATCTATCGCAAGTTGTGAAACCAGATGCGAAAGTAATCGATCCTATGAAAAAATGTTCCAGTAAGGTAAAACTGTTATGTAGATAAACAATAATTCTAAATAACAAATAAAATGAAAATAACATAGCAAATTTTATAGCCTGTAGATTAACAATAATCCACAAAGACACCAAAAATCAAAGGAACCATAAAATTAGTATATTGAGGTTGCAGCTACAAGCTAAGTAACAAATAAATGAAAATAACAATAAACCATGAACTCACCCGTCACCAAAACAAGGATAAAATAAATATAAATAACAAAATAAAAAATTAACATATAGGTTGCAGCTGATCGTCTCTAGTTCATTTCACTTAGCACAACATCTATATGTTCTAATACTAACAAGAAGGTGATATCAAGCTCTCAACGTAGATGTTTGGTTCCATCCAACCATCGAGGTTTTCAATTTCAAGAGTCTTAAGAGTATTAGTTATGGAATCATATACAACCAAATCAAATCCTCCCATCTCCGGCCTCTTCAACATCACTTGGTCATCTTCTGAAATATATACCGGCTTGGTATATGGATATAAAAAACCATGATGTGTCTCTGTTTGAGGAACACTTAACAATTTAGTCCAAGACTGTTCGTTGCCATATTCTTTCATAATCCAAATATCAGACAAATTATGATGACTAGAAAGGATGCACAAACATCCCCTCAACTCTCCGAAGACTATGTTAGGGTCAAATTGCTCGAGAGGCTGCAAAAGCCTTCGATAGGACTCCTTCTCCAAATCAAGAGAAACAATAACCCATGAAGAACTACAACTATCATATGCCAACCAATTAACCGTGCCACCAACAAATACTCCAACCAATATTCCCAGCCCATGGATGTGATAATGATATGGGACGTCTTGGATCCTTTTCCAATAATCGGTACCCAAAGTATGAACATTAACGGTATGATTGTAGGAAAGAGCAATAATCTTATAATTATCGATGAAAGGATCATACACTAAGGTATAAGAGGTTTTTAAATTGCATATATTTTTCAAAGGAGGCAATAACTTAAGTTTTCCAATAGAAGGGTTACATAAAAGAGCCAAAGACCCGTCAATGCCAAAACAGAAGATGCCGTGACATGTGGAAAATCCCCCAAAACTGTCTCCATTAATAATAGGAATGAAAGGGAACCATAGCTGCGAGACACTAGGAGTGGACTCGGAGCTGAAAATAGAGGACAATCGGTAATCATATAAAACAAACTCATCTGAAGTGGCCTTAGGGGTGAGGATGAGGTGGTGGTGATCCTGATTGGAGATTGACAAGCGAAGGTGTCTTTTGGCAAATTTGGAATCATCGGATATAAGAGAATTCCATGACTTGCAGACGCGGCGAAGTTGAATCAGATGTTTCACGGGGAGCCAGCAAAGGATTTCTGTGACGAGATCGAACGGAAGAGTTGGCAGAGGCGGCGCGTGAAGTGAATTGCCGTGATTTTGGCCATTGCCTTTGTTACCTGTCGTCATATCAAAATCCCAACTGAGATTGACACCGGTACTACTAACCTTTTTATAACTTTATTTCTTAACAAACAAGGAAGTTATTTTCACACAAAATCTGGACCCAATCAGATATTTTATATTTTGAGTAAAAATAAATAAATATAGTCTATCGGTACATATATCTAGTGTCGCTTTTTAAGCAATGTTAAAATTGTTTTTTTATTTTAATTAGTTTATATTTAATTTGATAAATTTGTTTTAAAATTTAAATTGGTACTAGGTCAAATTTGATTTGATTCAAGAATTGTATTAGATTTGTTTTAAAATTGAAATTAGGACTACTTTAGATTTGATTCAATTTTAAAATTAGAATTAAATTCAATTGTTTGATTAAGTAAAAAAATAATAAAATTGTAAATAAAAGAGTTTAAATGAAGGATAATATAGGAAGAGAAAAGCAAAACCAAATTGTGGCATCCACTCAAAAGAAACAAGTATAAGTATAGATTGAATATACTCCGTCGGTCCCATATTAAGATCTTATATACTAGACTTTTTTGTTGTATTAGTAAGAAAAAATAATATGATCAAAGTATACTACGTGAACTAACGTCAGACGACCACTTCTCATTTTAAAAAAAAATGTTCCAACGACCACTCCATACTTGTTTTTCTGCATTTCTTTTACCGCGTTAACATTTGTAAATTATAAGCAATGGTTTTTAAGAATTTTTTATTTCAATTAAAATTATATGTTTAGATGTTTGCGACTTTTAAATAGTAACAAACAATGTTTATCTTTTACTAACAATATAACAAATATAATAAAAAAATTTATCTTTTTAAATAACACCAACAATATAACATTCTTTAAAACAAAATTTGTTTAAGGATATAACGAATAACGAAAAATCAACAAAGATAATTGTATTCCCTTTATATATTGATATAGATAGTATACATGATCAAAATTAGATCAATTAATGAGACATATGGAATAATAAACTTTTATCTCCATGCTCAACTAGCGAGCAATGCGAGATTGTTAGACTGAATATTTTTTTGTTACACATAATCTCTAATTTGTGTGTATGTTTTCAAGTGTTGTTTGTCATTCATAAACCGAACGCTTTTTGTGATAAACATTAGAAAAAATTTAGCTGAAAAGAGGGATACATTATTATGACCTCTTTTTTACAGACAAAAAAAAATGTCATCGTAAAACTAAGGACTGTGTCATTAGTCATTTTCAAGATGCTTTATCGTGAGAAATCTAATATAAAAGCAATCAGAAAATGTGAAGAAAACTATACACTGTCGATGTAAAAAAATAGTGAAATGGCCACTGATCCTAGAGCTATAACAAAGTTGTGGACGTCATCGGTTCAAAAACTCAGTGATGACCTCGTCTGAGGACAGACAGAAATCCTCCTGATTTATCCCTGCGCCGCTCCTCTCCGTCATCTCCAACCTGTTCCACATACATATAAAGTTTTACCGATGTCGTGGTCAAATATGCAATATTATTTCTAGCACATAACAAACCATACTGGCACTTGGATTCAAGTTTTCTTTTTCTTCAAATGCAGACTTATACTTCGATCCCTTCCCCCAACCCTCTGCTTTTATGTGAATAAGGTATCGTATTAAATGCAATGCAGCCTTAGTGCTACAAGGGTGCACAACCACACACACTTATTTATGTTCATGTCACAATCCGTTGACTTTGAATTGACAAATTTAGAATACTTAGGCATTCAATAATCTTCTGTAGAATATAAATGCAACCATTGAATTGGAATTGAAAGTTGTCATCAATAGATCAAGTCAACAAACTTTCATACTATTCAAAAGCTACTGGATACTTCATGAAATCAATTTATTTTAAAAATAACGTGTAACTTAAAATGTAAGTAAATATAAACTTTTAAATCATGTACTTAAAACTTATAGATGTCTAAATGGTCTGAAAATTTTGTATAAAATGATCGTCAAGATAATATGATATGATTTGTTGTTCATTTCGCAAAATTCATATTCTACAAAGTGTGTTTAAAGGTGTGAGAATACCTAAATTTAACATCTAATGTCAATGACCATGGCTCGCGCCAGCATGCGCATGCCCGTGCAAGTATATTCTATGTAGTCTAACTAATACTAGTACTATACTATCATATATGGATAACTAAGATTATTTTACTTTAATATAATCTTGATTGTCTAGTTATGTTGTATAGGTGATCCACTCATGTGAGAGTTACTCTCACATGACAAGCTCTCTATATGCATATAAGATAAAACAAAGTGACCTCATTATACCTCCTTAGCTAACTGCTGCAGGCTCTCGATGATTTCAGAGAAATCAGGTCTTAAAGTTGGATCTTGCTGCCAGGATTTCTCAAGAAGCTGAACAAACTTCGGATGAGTGCTCTTGGGGATGGTGGGCCGTAAACCCTGAAATCCATTTAAATTATGGTAACATATAAATAATTCTTTATGGGTGTGTAAGAAATTACATTCCTTTGGATGATATTCCCTTCCAGTTAACCATGCAAATCCCGTTCCCCAAAGTTTCCAGAAGATAGGAGACATTATCTTTCAAACTATTCCACCAACAGAATTCAAAGAATTACCTTCTGAACAACTCCTATAGCTGCCTGTAGAGGGGTCAAAAATTCATACGGAAGCTGGCAACAAAAACAAAATAGTTTACATGAGAGGTTAATATTGGAATAGCCATAAGGTAGTAACAGTAATAGGACAAATAAGGTGTACCTTTCCAGTGAGCAACTCCCATAAAAGAACACCAAAACTAAATACATCAGCCTTGTGATCATACGGCTTGTGTTCTATAACCTTCAATGCAGAGTAATCATGGTAAGAAAATATGACAAGACGAGTGACATCTCTCATCTACCTTCACCATAAAATATTTAAAAAGAAGTGCCAACAAAAAGCATATTTTAGCCGGCAAATCCTGACATTCAGGGCAGCAGATATTCAAACCTTTTAGTCTACCAGTGAAAGCTGCAATGAATATTTTAACCTATCAAACTACAGCTTCTAGATATTAAAAGAGTAAATGCTACAACTTTACCCTATAAATAAGTTTTGCACATTTTCTACCAAAAATTTGAACAGTCGTTATTCTATAATATAATGCTGCAGAGATCCTTTTCCCCACGCCATATATGGAAATACAAATTTATCACACAACTCGCACGATGTTGATAGGTAGGTCAACTTAGGGGTGTGAGATTGAGTTGAACTGGGAACAGATAACAGAGGAAGTCAAAACTGAACACTTCAGAACAGTGTTTCCTATACACTAGGAAAAGATGATTCGCAGTATACTTTGCTAGAGTCTCTGGACCCTAATGAATAATGTCAAAAATTTCATTTGTTAAGAATAAAACAATCAATCCTCAAAAGAAGATGGGTCTAGAAAACGCCCAGCAAGATTATGTAAACTATTAGAGCAACCTAATAAATAATAATAATAATAATAACAATAACAATAACAATAATAATAATAATAATAATAATAATAATAATAATAATAATAATAATAATAATAATAATAATAATAATAATAATAATAATAATAAAAATAACAATAATAATAATAATATGAGAAGATTACCTCAGGAGCCATCCAACGATATGTCCCAGTTTCTGCTGTCATAACTCCAGATTGAGCTCTCACTCTAGCAACACCAAAATCGGCGACCTTTACAACCTGTGATGGAACACATACAACTTTCACTTCTATATACCTGATTTATGTTATTCATTGTGTTATCCATACATATGGTATGCTGTGTCTGTGGGTGAGTGTCTGCACGTGTGTGTTGTGTGTGTGTGTGTGTGAGAGAGAGAGAGAGAGAGAGAGATAGAGAGAGCAAAAAAAGTATTGGATGACCATATATAAAAATTAGTGGAAACATACACCATTTTCATCCATCAAAAGATTGGCAGCCTTCAAGTCTCTATGGATTATGTTATGTTGGTGCAGGTAGTTCATTCCTTTAGAAACATCAATTGCAACTTTGAGTACGGTAGGAAATTTAAAAAACCCTTTCTGCTTATGTAGGTAGTCATACACGCTTCCACCAGACATAAACTCTGACATGTTAAAAAAAAGAAACATTTTAATGGGGTTGACGATTGCTAAATATTTAAGACCACGTCTATGCAATTAGTATACTTTATAATGTATTCAGTGAATTTCACCTGTAACTATGCATAAGCGTGGGGGCTGAGTACATGCTCCCATGAATTGTACAACATTCTTGTGCCGAACCTTTCTGCAAGTTCCATCAGCAAGTTTGTAAATGCATACGTTTTATTAAAATGGAAACACAACTAAAATCAATTTGAATTTTGCAAATTTTTCCCTCCTAAAAAAGGAAAAAATTATCAACAAGCCAGCTATATTAAAAGTTTGGCATATGATGACTAGAACCAAGAAATTAGATCAGAATGCAGATATTATACATTCTTGTAGCTCATCCACCTTGGCCCTACTAGAAATGAGTTGTGCCATCTTTTTTCAGATAGATAGATTTGCTATCTTAATAAGCTTACTTTTTGACGTTATAACCATTCTGACATGCAAAATACTACCTCAATAAACAAGTATTCAAATGGTAAAAATGAGCAAATTTAATACAACAAACCTCATGATGTAGACTTCCTGTGCAAACTCTTTCTGCATTTCTGAACTAACATGCTCAGCCTTGAGAACTTTGATGGCTACTTCCTGGCTACAATATATACCTTTATATCTGATTTAATTAAAGAACTGGTTAATTAAAATTGAAGTAATATATGTGCCTCCAAAGAACGTCTGTGAAACACACAAATGCATAATTCAAGATATCTGTGTACTTACAGTTCACCGTATGACGCAGATGCAATTTGAGTTCCATATTTCAAATGTTTGGGATCTATTTCCCAAACATCTGTCCCATCATTTGGAATTGTAAAACGATCCAGTTCATTTTT
>Ga0099826_10001183_pt1 | contig 15114 bp, 5 predicted proteins | sample Mtrugardesep15_FD_76830 | JGI IMG/M metagenome (GOLD analysis project Ga0099826, IMG submission 76830) | Root nodule microbial communities of legume samples collected from California, USA - M. trunc garden sep15 | ecosystem: Host-associated > Plants > Roots > Nodule | place: USA: California... | reverse complement strand
GTAATCCCCTCCTTGTATCATACACATCACAGCCTAACCCTATAGTTATTTTTTTTGTTTTTTTTTAAACTCGGTATAGCCTAACCCTATACTTAACCCAACCCAGCAGTTTCTAACCGAGTACCTATTTGAGTAACATCTAATTGGGTGGGGTTACCTAACAATTTTTAGTTCCCCAAGTATCAATGATGAGATAGGGGTGAGGTATCCAGTTATCTCCTTGGCTTGAATAAAATAGCTTGTTGGGAAACAAAGAATTGAAATGGTAGACAGATAGAAAGAAACGAAATAACTGAATGACAATGTACTTTCGAGAGCTGAACGAAAATGGAGAATACCCAAGGGTATCCCCTCCAAAGGTTTTCTCCTATTTATAATCCCTTCAAATTAATTAACTAATCTCAAGAGTCTCAACTACTTTGACTCCCCTTTATTATCCTACCACAAGATTGCTGGACTAAGTTTATAGAAAGGGTGTACTATTTATTATTGATGAAAGGAACTCCATCCGTCGTTATAATATAAAGTTCTGGATGTAGTATTCAGCAACAGGCAACAACAGGGCCCACTCATTGGTATATTATTATAACTACATAGGTCATGTGCTTTATCTGAAGTTATGCTCATAAACCTAACAAAATTAGAATTTCATCTTATATTGGTATTTAATAATTATCATGTATTTGTTTTATGCAAATGAATTTTCTGATCAGTTAGTCTTTCTATGCCCTTTTTGCACTTTAGTCCCACTCAATTTATTTGTGGTTCCTTTCTCTTTCTCAACAAGATATAGACTCTCCTTTGGGGTTGTTGAAATGGCACATTAAACAGGATTTGTCTTTTATGCTTGTTTTCGTGTTTAACCTCGCAGATACATATAAGCAAGTGAAAGATTCTCATAGCACGTTGGGGGCTGCTGGTCTTGCTTTGCATTATGCAAACATTATCACTCAAATTGATACTCTGGTTAGTAAAGATCTTACTTAAGTTATGTTGCATAAATAAGATCATAATTTACTTACTGACCACCGCCCCTTTGTAGAATTCATTTTGTTGCCATCTTCATTTTCACGACTTATTTCTTTTTGCTGGTATTATGTGTTTACTAGACCTCTGTCCATTCTGAAAAAGCGTTCCACTTTCTGAAATGGCATTGCAGTACTAGTGTTTCAATTTTTGCCAACTTCATCTTGGGCGCACTGCCCATCCTGATTCTGACATCACTATTATGACTTATCAAGAAAAAGTAACACAATTTGGAAAATTATAGCTTAAAAATTGCAGTTGATAGTTTTTGCAACTATTTTATTTCATAGCTGATATTATTTTCACTCCAAGAAAATGGTCTGTTGTAAAAAGAGAAGTCTTTTTTTTCCTCCCTATTTTCAAAGAACAATGCTAGTCACAATAGCGGTGTTATTGCATTTGACATATAATAGCAATGGGAAGGTAGCCATGAGTGTTGACATTTTAATTTAATCAGGTGTCTCGATCTGGTTCTGTGCCTCCTAATACTAGGGATGCTTTATATCAAGGGCTGCCGCCAAATGTAAAATCAGCTTTGCGCTCAAGGTTACAGTCATTTCAGGTTAAAGAAGAGGTGTGTATCCCATATCTTTCCCACTTCTTTTAGCTGGGTATGCATGCTATAAATTCACTAATAGCTTCCAATAGTTACTAATTGACATGCGCCCCCCCGTGTATTTTTTAATTTAGAAAGATTAAATCTAAATGGCATTTTAATCTTTTCAAGGCTGAACTTTCTTCCAAGCAAGATCCAGTTATATAAAATATGCCATTTTCTCAAATTTGTATACCAATTAATAGATTTGAATTAATATCTTTTTCCCCTTTTTATTGACAACAAAGTTTTATTCCTAATTCGTTCAATAGTTGTTCATGACTTTCTTAATTTCATCTTTTAATGAGTTTCGTTTCTGCCAAAGCAGTTATGCTGAGCTTGTGCCTCATTGCCTAATTTGATTATGACCAAATTTTAAATCACAAATCTGAAACGTTTTTTTGCTTTTTGCAGCTTACTGTCCCACAAATCAAAGCTGAAATGGAGAAAACATTGCAATGGCTTGTTCCTATTGCTACCAACACAACGAAGTATATATATATTTGCTATCCCTTGCTAAGAAATTCCTATAATTCCTAGTACACTATATGGTGAATGCAAATTATTTAAATCTGCTTTTCATTATGGTCCATAAATAGCAACGCCCATCACTCTGTTTTCAAAGAGCAAACCTGGTTGTTTTGTTTATGGGCCATTTCATATTTGGTTTATCCATACTGTTGTCGGCTTTCATGTGTTCTATTTTATTATTTAATTACCTTTAACTTCTATATGTTATGTTCTCAAATTTAATTATCTCTGTTTCAATTGCATTTATTCAGAGCTCATCATGGCTTTGGATGGGTTGGAGAATGGGCTAATACAGGGTAAGAGGTCGTAATTTTAGATTTCTTTCCTCCATGTTTATGTTCTACTTGCGTTTTTCTAAGTCAAGTTTCTATAGGTCTGATGTCAACCGTAAACCTGCGGGCCAGTCGGACTTGTTGAGAATCGAAACACTACACCATGCTGATAAAGATAAAACAGAAGTGTATATACTTGAACTGGTTATCTGGTTACATCACCTAGTCAGCCAAGTAAGAATTGTTAATGGAGGAATAAGGTCTCCGGTCAAATCTCCGATTCGTTCTCCAAACCAGAAGACAGCACAGCTGTTTACGCAAAAAGGCGGCTCTACTTCCCCCTTGTTAACAATCGAAGATCAACAAATGCTTCGAGACGTTGGTAAGAGGAAACTAACGCCAGGCATCAGTAAGAGCCAGGAATTTGCAACTGCCAAGACTAGGTTGAGCAAACACCATAGGCTAAGCAAGAGTAGTAATCATTCCCCTATCAGTGAAACTAAAAACGATATATTCTCTACAAGGCGGCAACCTTCTGTTCCTTTCATCGACTTTGATATTGACCGAATGAAGGCCTTGGATGTCATTGATAGGGTGGATACCATTTGAAGTTCATAATTGTGGAGCATGTCTTTGATCTTGAAGTCAAGGGGTAATGCTATAATTGAATGAATTTGTTGCCTTCTTCAAGATGAGTGCTCCCCTTTATTTCTTGTGAGCCATGAAAAATGTTGGTTGATTTGCCGGGCAAGAGTAATGTGATGTGGAAAGCAATAGTTGAGATTGATGTATTGTAGATGATTGTGGCATGAGGGGGACAAAGGGGGTCATAGTTTTCATTAGATGTATATGTACAGATCAAATGGTCATATAAATATTTTCTCTTGCTTAATCTTGATACTCAACTTTTGTTACAGTTTTTGTGTAACAAATGCACATTAAGAATATAAAATTGTTGGAATGTGGAAATTCAATAACATTAAAGGAAAAAACTTTGAAAGTAAGTGACGGGGAATTGTGTGTGCACGGGAAAGGGGAGTAACTGCTGAAGATTTTCACCACACAATTGGATTAAATATAATATTGATGGATCTCTGGGTAGGAGAAGGAGATTTTGCTTGCAACTTATGAGTTGCAGTGTTCTTATGGTTGAGTTAGAGGCAAGACTGCATTCTTTGCAAGGGTCTTCTCAACTTTTGCATGAGAGTGACTTCTCATGAGTGCAGTGTCTTTAGCACGTAGATTACTCCTTGAGTCACCCTAATGAGACTATCTTATAAAAAAGTTATATTTTTATGTTCTATTTTTGTCTCTTATTGGATGATAGGATATTTCACAATATCTATATCTGTTCATGTGAAATTACACGAGACAATCCATTTCCTTTAACCAATGATCAACTAAATTTGCATGTCTTTCATACTCCTATCTTAGGTTGCATTTCACTTTAATAGCAAGATATCTGATTCTGGTATTTACCAGTTTAGTTGCCTTTCGACCTCTTCTGTTCACAAGTAAAAAATAATGACAACAAAGCTAATAAAAAAAAGGTGGAAGAATGCTTTAGCACTCCATAAGTTGCTCTTATCTTAAACATATGGGGTCCCTGACTTGCTCCGAAAGAACTATTGAGTTTTCCGGAAAATTTCATGTAGGGGTGAACTTATGTTGAATCTTAAATAGCTGAAATAGGTAAAATTGATATTTTTAATAGTTAGTAGGGGTAAAAATATAAACATAGGGGCATAGGGTAAATTTTTCGAGTTGGATAAATCAATTTATTTTATTTTTATAGTGGCTAATTGGTAGACCTTATTGTAATGATTCTGAGACGTTATTGTAATATTTACCTTTTTTTTTTATTTTTAAATAGTCCTTATTTGCGTTTCACATCAAAGCCCCAAATAATTTAGTAGGCTTAGATTAGTTTTGACGGTCCACAATTAAACTGTCTAATTTGTAATAGTCAATTTCACCTATTGAAACACTTTCTTTTAGATGCTTAGCTATGATATAGTCTATAGTCACTCACATAGCTTACTTGCTTCACAAGATATCGCCATTTTGTATCTTAGCCTAGCTTTAATTTAACTAATAACTACCTTTACTTATAGTTAATTACTGTTGGTTAGATGATTTACCTCCACTTTTACTCTCTTGCGTATTGATTTAAAAGAAGTTACTTGAAAAATTCCCATGGTGCATAAAATATTATATTAGTCGAAGATAGTGTAGACATAGTTAGAAGATTTGTTAGTATGAGTACAATATATAAGTTGGTAATAATTAGTTGTATATTTTTTTAATGGATAATTCATTATAATTGTTACCATATGATCATTATATAAAGTGGTCATACTTTCATTGTAATCATCTTTGTTCTATCAATTTTAAAACCAAGATTTTTTTTACTCAACCATACTTAACGAGTTGGCTTTTTCTCTATTTACTTTTCTTCATTTAGTCTCTATTTATGAGATGTGATAACTATGTGGGATTTACTAACGGTATCTAGTTAATCATTAATCGATCACATGTGTCTATCTCTCTTATAAAAATGACAAACTAATTTGAATATAATTTTATGAGACGGATTGAGTTGGATTATAAGAAACTACCATAAATCAAATTGGATGTTCCACTCAAATTAAATCAGCACTCGTATCAATTTTTTTTCTTCTTCTTTTTACAGAGGAGAGAGTACAACTTTTTATATTGAAAGTCAACTTGTGATATGCTATGACGTTAATTAAGGAAGCTAATAATGGCTAATCCCATCGCATTTTATACAAATCATACACTTATTCTCTAAAGAATGGCTGACATTATTGGGTAATCTTATGTGGGATGTGTGCCCGATCTAAGCTTACGGATGTGATTAGTTGATGGAGCTTAATAATTGAGGTTGATAACTCTCGAGTCTTAATCAACAAATTTCCTCTACGACATCTAAGAAAAAATATTACACTATCTTGTTCCTTTTTAATTCTTGCATTTGTAGAATATTTTTTTGTTTCTACTTATTTTTATTAGACATTAAAATTCAATGAAGCGTTAATAATTGATTTGTCAATCATAGTCTTCATCGTTTATTTTATAGAAAAGAATAGATGAAATGAAATAATAAATGATTCAGGGTGATGTATGAAAAAGTTAAATAATAGTATTAAAAATAACAAAATTTATTAATTGTCTTTAAGTGTATAAAATGTTGAAAAAACACAATTAAAAAGAAATAAAGAGAGTAAGTACGATTAAAAAACAATTGTGTGAGAGAGAAAGAGAAAATGAGAATGAATTTATGAGATAAATAAGGAGATAGAGAGTCTTTCGATACATAAGTTCAAGATCCCTTAGCTACTTATATACTATAAGTAGATCCCTTGAATTGTATAATTTAGAGTTAAATCAAGGAAAAAGCTAACAAATGTATTTATGGTATTGATTAAAAAATCAAAAGTGATAACATTTTATATGAAAAATGAGCATTTCATACCTTTTTTTTATTTTTGCAATTTTTTTTTCATATCTTTTAAAATTTTCAAATTGTTTCCTACAGTTTTTTCAAAAAAAATACAGCATGGTCCCTATAAACTTTCAAAATTTAAGAATTGGTCCCTAAATTGTTTAGTATTTTGAAATTTGGCCGTCCATTTTTTTTTTCCGAGGTAGGCTACTCCACTTTTTGAAATTTCAAGTTGTCCCAAAACTTTTTTAAACTCTCATTTTCAGATCACTTCTCATCATACTTTTTTTCCAAAAAAATATTATTTATAAAAATAGCTCAACAAAGTTTAAAATTGAGAATCTAGTTACTCTATCTAAAATAGAAATGATAGGAATTCAATTGAATATTTGAATTGTCTAAAATTTTAATTTTTCTACAATTTCTAATTGCCCAAATGTAAACACATTCTTTGCTTTTGGCAATATAACCAACTCTTTTTTTAAAGGGTTTGAATATAATTAAGCCTAGTAAAATGTTTAACCTAATTACTAAATCTTCTTTTTTGTCCAAATCTTCTTTCACTTGAATGTCTTCAAAACCCACGTGTCTTTGGTAGTTAAGTCTAGTAAAATGATTAATTACTAAATTTTCAAATGCGTCAGTTAAATTTCATTTGCAAAGTACAAATTAAATTAACTTCTCAATAGTAAAATAGTCATTCATATCACTTTAATGATAAAAAAATTCAATAAAAAAACCAACTGTTAGGTAATTATTTTTTAGGTGGTAACAACTTATATAAATTCCCAAATGGACCATGCATGCATATTATTCTAATATAGTCACCTCACAAAGATTTCACATCACCCTCAATTGTTCCTTAATCTTTGATCTAGGCCTTTCAAATTATACTTTATCCAGCCCACTCACCCAACAGGTCCAGTCATTATTCTTTATTCTCTGCATAATACCTCAACAAATAACAATTTGCAAATTGCAACACGACAAGATATTTCTCCTCCCATAACGGATAAAATACACCTTATTCTCTTATAGCTGAAAATCTCACTAAAATTATTGCAAATTATTAAGGTGTAAATTATGCTCTCATATCCTAAGTTATCACTTTTTTCCCTTTATTTATAAAAAGATTTGTGTCCTTTGTACTCAGCGACCTTAATCTATTTAATGCATGTTTATCATTTTAACATCATGAAATACTATAATAACGTCGTGTCAAAAATAAAATAAAATAAAAACTTAGCGTTGAAGTGACACTGTATATATTCCCAACAACCTAATGTCGCGCTGAATTAGGACCATATGATATAATATATCCAAATAGGTTGAATTCCTTTCCCAACATAAGCATATATTGCTAGCAGATATAAGTGATGTAAATAGTACCAACAACATAACATTAACATAACCTTACCTTACATGCTAAGAAATCAAATCAGTGCATTGAATTCCAATCAAGTCTTCGTATTGAAGACAAGACAATCAAGCAACCATATATGGTCCGTGCCCACTTCACTATCATCAGAACCTGATTCCAAATCACACTCTCATATAATATATTTCTTAATATCATGCCTGCCAACGTGTAAGAGATTCCAATGCATGCATTCAATCATATGATATGATATTCATACAACAATTTCCTTTCAATATATATCATACAGAATACATATAGTATATATATTATATATGTAGTAATTGTACTCAAAAATTTCACGTCAATAATAATGAAACTACGTAAAGCATCTGATCATGCATGTGTGCCTTCGTTATTAACAACTTGTTCGCATCACAAGTTGAATTTCAATTTGCTTTGCTATTATAACGGTGGAAATATGATAGACCATTCGACATAGGTCTACAGTTTAGCCAATTTTAGGTCAGACTTTTTTTTTTTAAAAGAAAGATTATTATTATTATTTTTATCAAAAGTTTATCCTTATTTATTAATTTTGTTAAGTTTTAACCTAATTTTTTTTCCTTCCACTAATCCCTTATTAGGTTTCAACAACTCTATCCTAAAATTTTGGCTCTAAATTTGCATTATATATCATATATGTTTTTCATTTCTCTTTCTAATAACCGTGAATATTTTTCAAAGCAAAAATTTAACAGATATCTTAATACTTATCCTTATCCTTATTTATTAATTTTGCTAGGTATGCAGTAACTTAACCTATTGTTTTTGTAGATTTTGTTTTTTTAAAGTTGTTATAAACTTATTTCATACGTTTATAAACAGAATACCCTAATTTTCATGCAAACTCGGCTACGCTAAATAATTTGTTAGGAACCATGAACTACATTAATTTTTTATGTTTATCTATAAAAGTAATAAATAAAATTGACATGTGCAACAATATGATTTTGTATTCTTTTTATCTTCTTTTTTTTCATAATTTTTTTATTATCATTTGATTGTAATATTGCATCTCTAATCTCTAATAATCTAATTTGCATTTATTGATCGACCCATGATCTTACGGTTTAAAGATTATTTATTGGTCTCTATTATAGTCGAGAATACTTGTGCGTCGCACGGGTCAAAAGTCTAGTTTATTTTAAAAGACCAAACCATATAAAGTCTTTTAATAACCTAATTTATTTCGGCCAATTTAGGAAGACTTATTTAAGTAAATATAAATAACTTATACTTCATTATAATTATTGTTATATTTTGTACTTTATATTAAATTATAAATTTTCTAATCAAATTTTCAATAATTTAAGTATATTAGTCAATTTTTTATTTTTTGCATATTTAAGTATATTTTTATAAACTAGATTTTAAATATGATACCATATAAAACATGATTTTTTAAATTATCATGGTAAATATCAAAATAAAGCATAATTTCATTAATATTAACACGTTAGTTTAATTAAAGATATGATTATTTATTTAAAAATGTTACTATAAAATATATTTTTTAAATAGATTAAAATGACATATCAGACATTTAGAAAGATTAAGTTCATATCTTAAAAAAAATTACAACGTATAATATATCATGTTTAACTCGATCAAGACTATTTTTTTTTTGAGGAAAACTCGTTCAAGACTATTATAACTTGTTACTTTTCTATATACATGATTAATAATTACTCGTCCTCTCAATTCTACTCGTGACAATTTAAATGAGTTAATTTAACTTCTAAAGAAAATATATATGCGCCACAATATTGATGTGATGATTAGAAGATACCTCAGAAGTCATTAATCTACAGCTATTCTGTTCATTTCTTTGTTAAAAAAAAAAGCTATATTTTTTTTAAGGAAAAAAACAATTGAATAAAAGACTTTATCTAAAGGGACTATTCCCTTTAACCCACAATCTATGAGGTCCAACTTGATACTACACCGCTACCATATATACGACACACATACTCAGAGATACGTAAAATTCCTTAAATTAAGCTAAAAAATACTTTCTTTTAAAAACATTAAAAATACTAGATTTTTTTATATCAAATATCCTAATGGTTATGCTCACACTCTATTAAAGTGGAGAATCCAAAATTCTAACTTGAACTCCTAATAACAGTGTCCATAACACTACTAACCGAGCTATATTTACCGGACAATACCACATGATTATAGTCACGTATTATATGTAATTGTTTGGTATAGTCATGTCTTATATGTAATTGTTTGGTATATATGTATATGTATAACCACTAAAATAGTGATTTATAATATGTACTTAAATAACCCATTTGGGGTTGACTTAAGATCATGGAGTTTGCTCTTCTTAATGTTTGTGGTTCGATTTCCTCTGATGTCAATTTCGGTACGTAAGTTCATACACAACTTTGTTTTGGTTTTAAATTAATAGACCCATCCAAGTGGACTGAGAGATTAGTCTCTTCGGATTTGTCAGTTCTTGGATTGGATACCAAATTTTTTTTAAAAAAAATGTTGTTAATTTTGTAGCAAAGCTATAGTTAATAAAAAATATACTAGTTCAACTCCTAATACAAGCTACTACAAACATGTTTATTTACCAAAAAATATATTCTAGTTCATTTTTAAAGTGTGATATTCAAATAAGTTTTATCCAATTAAAAAGTCATTGTTAAAGATTTTAAAAATATAGTTAATATTCATAACACTTCTCATATTTTTATGCGTTTTCTTGATGAAATTTTATTTTTAAATGTTATTTTTCATTGAAAAATCGGGTTCGAATCTAAAAATTACATTTTGGGAGTAACAGATCATAAGCAATAGATCTTTCAAAAAAAAAAAGATCATAAGCAATAGAAACATGGCGCACATATTCGTACCTTATAGTGACGTCCATCTATCATTATTCCAATTATTTAGAATTATCCCACTTCTTGTAAGATATTTTAGGGCTTTTCTTACCATATACTGATATATACCTGGAATTGAATTCTATATTAATTGCTCTGTCCCCATCTTCCCCCAAAGGAAAATAACCTGTCATAGCTAGGTACTACATACTCTTGTGTACACTCTTGTGGCTTAAATTCCCAGACTGGTGCATCAATTAAAGACATTGTCCAAAAGAATAAATATTTTCTCTATAGAATTAAAATAAATTAAGAGTTTATCTATGAGTTTTATTAACTTGGGTCCTAAAGACATACACCATCTGGTCACTAATATAAGCAAAAGTTAACATTTTAGATTCATTCATTAAATGACGTATGTGGTCTATAATAAAGATCATATACATCATTAATTCAATGAATATAAAATGTTAATTTTTACTTATAATAGTGACCGGAGGGTGTATATATTAAACTCTTTATATGAAAAATGTTAATGAGTGTTCACGAGATACTTTTTAAAGACTTTAAACGATAAGTTTTTATGAAAGTTGTACATTCAATACATCAAAAATTGAAATATTTAACTTTTTTAAAGAATAAGTTTTCATTTAATTTTTTTAAAGAATACCCTAAAATACTCGGTAGTAAAAAACTCTTACATTTCTAAGAATTTGAATACATGATTTAGAGCACACGGTAAACATTTTCCTAATTTAATCATTGGCCGTGTGATTTTTTTTAAAATGTAAGCAAATCACAACTATATGTAGGGGTGTACACGGGTGCGGTAAACCCGCCAACCCAACCCAACCCAAAATTTACTCGAACTCAGTATAATACAGGTCTAACCTAACCCAACCCACATGAACCTGTTAGTTTTGGTTTGGTTATTGGATTTTGGTTTATCAACCCGTATATCCATACACCTAACTCGTATATCTGTATAACTACCATTAAGTTGTTTATGCTTTTGTGAAAGAGATTTGTTTTCTCAATTTTGGTACTATTATTAAGTGCTTCATAGTTCATACTATGAATGAATGAATTTTTGCTACTACTGTTACATAGCATAGCTTATAAATGAAAGAAAGTATTAGGGGATATATATATATATATATTCTATTTTACGAAAATTGGCAAGGAAATAAAATTTAATATTATTTTGTGCAAATAAATATAACCAAAAAAATATTTTTATAATTAAAGAGGTACTAGTGAACCCAACCCAAACCAAACTAAAAAAACTAGAACAGTTCAGTTTGATTCTGAATATGTAACTGCGGGTTCCATATTGAACTCAACCCATAAGGTGATCAACGGATTGGGTAACGGGTTAGACTAAAACCTACCCAACCCAATCCGTATACACCCCTAGCTATATGTGTATAATGATGATAGAAGTCAAACATTTATAAAATCTATATTAAATAACGGTAATGATGATCTTTTCGAATTTCGAAAGCAATTCAATTGGAAATATTTTCATTTTGGACAAAGTGTTGTTTCTTAATTAACATGAACTAATCTCTACCGACAATATATTTTCCATAATTATCATCCGACCCTATTTTTCAAAACCATTTATACCTACTACTACATTCAAAAGGGAAAGTTAAGAAATCCACACACCATTCTCCCTTGTTTGTTGTTGAAAAGTCCAAGTGAGAAGTAAATTACATTATCGTAAACAGTAGATATTGTTCTTATATGATCGCTAATCATAAATTGACTCATTGACAACAAAGAAAAAAGCATGCATTTTCCACACACGTACGATATTAATCCATAAATAAATACAATTGTACCATACGCTTCTCACATAAATATATAGTGCATATAGAGTCTATACCTAATCAAGGAAAAACCCACATAGAAATTGTGTTAGATTTATACCTTATCCACTAACCGACCATAGCTAGCAAAGTGGTCAAGAGATAGTGATGGTTGAGGAGGGTTATAAGGAACATTAATCTATTGATGATGGCATAAAAGGAAACAGTATGGTACTATATCCAAATCAATGTTGACAAGAAGTGTTTGGAGATTGCCAGATTGAGGATTCAGCTTGAAAACAACACATAACTGTCGTCTATGACCTTTTGTGAGAGAGGCACCTCAATCCTCACGTAACTAACGTACATTTAGGTTTTGTAGCATGTACATAAATATAATATGACTCAACATATACATTATAAATAAACTTTTTTGTTGTGATGAACATACTGGACCTGTTTAATTAATGTGTTGTCTCAAACTGTTTAGATGAATCTTTTCGTTAACAAGGTCATCCATGTGCTTCAGCTAAACATGAATTATTGGAAAGAGTCAGAGTTTTGAATATTATCTAGAACAATTTTTATTTCATATATATATATATATAGCAATTAAAAAAAAGCATTCCATAAAAACCAAAGGGTTAAAAGAAAAATTATTCGTATGAATTGCCCAAATGAACTCATGAATATACTAGTTAAGAAAAATATCAATTTTTAAGATCATGCAACTAAAATGTACCATTTTGCAACGTTCATGAACAAGACTATTTTAGATTGAATATCTCCAGTATATGTATACTTTGTTTTCGGTCCGGACCGTATCCAAGAATTTTTTTTTTTTGAGGGAAAGAATAATATATTTTTCTTGTACATATTTGAAATAAAGGAGTACAAGATATTATTAATTCAAACAAAGGGAGTACAAAATATATCAATCCAAAACATAATAGCACGGCTCTTCCATCAACAATATTTCCTCATTCACATGGCATTGTTTAAGGGAAGATTCTAGCTCTTGCCACTTGGACTAATTGATGTTGGTAATGATATCCACTTTTAGATTAAGCAAGTTAAGATATAAACACTGAATATGTGATGATAATTAGAATTTACTTTCTTAAGAAGATAAGTAGATTGAATAACTTATTCTGTAAAATTGGTTTTGGTTCAAAATAACTTAAATGTCGAAATAATTAAGTTAGATTATGTGTGAAACTTTTCTACTAGTTTTTATAGCTGCCGCTTCAGTAGAAAAAAAAGAACTATTTGTTTTTTTTTTTCTTTTCAAAAGGATATTCATTCTTATCATGTCTTTTCTTACATTCATTTTAAAGTAATTTTGTTACTATTTATTTACCAATATATTCATAGGAATCAGATTAGCATATTTTATTTTGTTTAGCTTTAGCGCATTTTTCCCTTATGAGAGGTCAGCGCATTTTTTGTAGATAATATATTTAATTTCACAAGATATATTTGCATTTATGCCTTAACTTTTCTGTAAAAATTATCAAAACATGTACGGTATATTCGTGAATTCGACATGACGACATGTACCGATGCATTTCTTAGCTTCAAATAGTTTCATCTTAAAAATGTTTGGGAACACATGAAATGTAACTTAGTTGTACGTAACTCTAGATAGACATTAAGCAAACGGTTTTTCTAGGGTTAAATTGGTTGAAAAATTACTCTTCAACTTTGGTGATTTGAGTTTGACACTAACACACCAAACATGAAAGAAAAAATAGGCACCGAGGCTCTTTGTTATGAGTCTAACTTAGTGAATTTCATCCAGTGTACCCTCTTGCCATCATGGTCTCTTTGAATGATTCGGCCTAGGATGAGATCTAGCCATGGGATGAGTGCATGTCGAACCATTCTTTCATATTTCACCGGAAAACATATTGAACTATTATTTCGGCTCACAACGGCAAATATAATGGGTTAGAATCATCTTCATTTTTTTAAATAATAAAAAAACTTCGTATAAAAAAGATATGCACAAGGAAGTTTAGAAAATTAATAATGACAATAATTAATTAGTGATATAAATCATTATCTACTTTCTATATCTTTTTTGTTAATAGACGAAATGATAAGAGTCGTTGAAAGTTCGTGCATGAGTTGAAGTTAGAACTTCTATAACAACGTAGGATTTTGCAAATTCGGTATTTTTTTGTTAGTTAAGCTATAGTTTATAGACATCTACATTCTATATCTATCTCTTGGTAAATGGAATCATCAATTTCTTTTAAGAAAATATCAAAACTCAAATACATCCGATTTGTGGTTAAAATGGGTAAAATTAGAAAGAGGATTTATCAACTACTACTATTAGCACCCACCACCAACATTCTTTTCATTATCCTTTCTAAAATATATTATTAATCTACTTATTATTTATACTTAATAATAATATAGTAGTACTTTTCAATAGTGATTTTGTAACACGTGAGTAATCACCCACCACAAATTCATAAAAGGCCTTGATTGTCGGCCCTTGCCACGTATGAACGACTCAAAAGTGTATGACATGGGTCCTCCAAGCCTGAGTTTCAAGCTTTCAATTCCTTCTCTTCTCTTTCCACTTTTCTAAGGAAAGAAAAAAAAGATTTTGTTTTGGGTCCCACAAATATTTTTTATCATGCGCAGGTGTAATGGGCTATTAATTAGGATTTCTCAAAACTTCCAAGTGGAAATATGACTAATATCTTAGTTGGCTGACTTATATTAGCTTCTTCCTCTACTCACCTTCTTCTAGACTGAAGTTCTATTTAATGGAGTCTAGGGGCCCTTTGAGCCTCCTTTTCATTTATAAAAAATTGCATTTTTGGAAACATCCATTGTAGATACCGAAATCTTCAGATTGAATACATTTATTTAAGGTGACTCTGGTTGTGCGAAGAAAATAAGCATGGAGAAATATGTGAGGAATAGTGTGAGAAGAGAGAAATAGATAAAAAATAAAGTATATTTGATGTATCGATTGATAAAAAAACAATAAGAAAAAAATAAAACAAAAAGAATGCGTCTTACTCTCTTCCTTTGGTTGGATAGAAAGTAAAAATAAGTCTTCATAAGCTTAAATCAGTTAGTAAAGATATTGTGTAATATATATATATATATATATATATATATATATAT
>Ga0099826_10001181_pt1 | contig 15116 bp, 11 predicted proteins | sample Mtrugardesep15_FD_76830 | JGI IMG/M metagenome (GOLD analysis project Ga0099826, IMG submission 76830) | Root nodule microbial communities of legume samples collected from California, USA - M. trunc garden sep15 | ecosystem: Host-associated > Plants > Roots > Nodule | place: USA: California... | reverse complement strand
TTTGTGGTCGAACTTGAAAATTAAATGAGGCATTAGATAATAGCTATCAACTTTGATTATGTTTTCTTTCAAACGATTACACCAAAGAATAAATTATGTCCCTCAACTATGAATTTATTAACTACTTCAAAGAGTGTACAGTGATTGAGTGTTTTTTGAGCTAATGAACTAAGAAGTGCATAAAAATAAGGCAAAACAAAATGATAAAGGGATCGATTGTATAAAAAACTTGTTTCATTGATTGTGTGTTGAAAAAATTTATAACTACAGTATTTATAGGAAAACGTTACTCGTACTGGCCAAAACCAAGTGACCTATATAATTTAGCCTTACTCGGCTAATTACACGGATAGTTCATGAATTCTTCCATTGTTGGGGTACATGACGCCTCACATTTAGCTTGATCTTCCCTCTTTCGTGACATTTATTGTCTACTCTATCCACATGTGTGCAACTTTCTCATAACATGATATTGTGCTCATATGCGGTTGGTGGCGCTACAAACATGAAACACAAGTAAAATGCCAAATTGTCAAGGTCCACTAAGTTTTGACCGATTTTAACTCAGTAGACTTAAAAAAGATTCTACTAATTCGTATTCGAATGCATTTGCACTCCTTTATCCTTCCATCGGAAGAGGAAAATTAACACAACCCTAAATTTGTTTGTGTGCCAATTTTGGATAACAAATTATTTACTTTTAGGTGTAAACACATTTATTTTTAAAGTGAAACCATTTCAATATAAATCAGTTTAGTTGAATTCAATTATAATCAAATTAAATAAGGAGAATGTTAATCGGTGTTCGGAGCATTGGTTAAACAATCAAAATAGGTAAGTTTTTATAAAAAGGTAGTCTAATGATTACTTCATCAAAAATATAAACTTACATTTTCAAGGCAAAAATTTTAGTATTTGATTATTCTTTCTAGGACATTGGTTAGCAAGACCCATTAATAAATTTAATTATATATATTCAAAATTATGTTAAACAAAAACTCAACCCAATACATGTTAACTGTGCCATAGTCCAATTAAAGTTGCAACTTGAATGGATAACTGCAACTTATTTAGTTGTGTGATTCATTTATTTTTCTTGCAAGTTGATGCATTTTGAGTGTTGAAAATCATAGCAACGTGATAAATATAGTTAGTTGAATTATTAACTTTATAGTAGTTAGTTGAATTATTTTTCTATATGTGCGCTTGGAGCTTTGAATTATTTTTTAGTTAGTTGAATTATTAACTTTATAAAAATTCTATTTTTATAATAGAAAAATGTATGTATGCAGTTATAATATCTTTTATCTAGAACTGGTTATTTATATTACATTTTGTTTATATTGTGAGTCTTTTTGACAAGTTCCATTAAAAAAAAGTATGTGTCTTGTTGAAATAATTCACATAAACATGTCAAATATGCCCATTCCATTTCTTCCAACAGAAGCATACTTGATCATTTTGACGTCAAAATTCAGATAAAAATCAAATGGTAATATTGTATACTCAGTTCGTGCAAATTTGAAAATAAAATTTGTGGTGCATTCTAGCATTTTCTTTCTAAATAGATTAGGATAGCAGTGGACATGACATGAGTGAGCTTACCAAATGGGGAAATAAATAATAAATGACTAAATGGTGAGTAATGACATGATGGGACTTAGGCAAAATGGATGTTATCACAATGTCGGTTTTGAATTAGGTTTGTCTGATAGTAATATGTAATAGTAGTATGGCAATTGCCATTAGTGGCAAATATGCTAGCTACGAAACAGAACGCGTCCAATGCTGAATGTCAACTGAAATGCATGCAAGCCATTACCTCTACCCTTAATTTTGGTACCATGGGTAGTTGGATACAGCTCAAATCTATAGCATGTACTTTAGATTAGATAAAGTTGTCGTGTTAGTGATCTAACCTCTATTTGAAAGTTTGGAGGGGAATAGAGAAAAAATCTTGGAAGGATGAGATTAGACGAAAAAGTAGAGAGATTTTTTTATTAAAAAAAATTAAAAGAATGTTTTTGTAGATAATGATATATTAATATTTATAATTGATATTTTTTTCTGAAAAATATTATAATAACATAGACTAAATTCGAAAAAATTTCCCAAACTCATCCCCCAATTTGCCATCCCTTGATAAAACACCATAAAATGTCATGAACATTAGTAAGCCACTCGTAAGTAGGCCCATTCAACCCATCATGTATGATGGCTATTACACTATTTTCTTTGTTTTAAAAAATTTAAACAACATTCATTTTGAAATGGAGAGAGTATAGTTATTTGATAGGTGACCTAGTGGTAACTAGAGTAGAAAGTTACTTACTTCGAGTAGCTCTATAAATAAGTCACTCCATTGTATCACATTCATTTTTTTTATCAATCTATATTCATTCTACATGAATACTCATATGCTTGTTTCCTTGCTGATCATTATGACCTTTTTCCATACATTTCCATGATTCATAATATGATATCAGAGCGACAACTTAGGGATGAAGATGACGATGATGCTTTCGCTTTCGATTTAGCATACGATGAAGATGAAGAATTCAATGGTGATGAAGTTTTCACGGCTTCTGCACCAATTCTAGAATTTTTCGCTTCACACGAAGCTTCATTTTCGGTAGTTTTGATTCTTCAATCAATCTGGTTTCCAACACTTCGATCAAACAAAAATTGGATGGATTCTCCATCAAGATTGGTGAGATCTCTTGCGCTCTCGTTGATTCTTGTAGCAGCATCGTCAATGTCAACGATTCTGCCTTCATTGTCCCATAAGAAGATGAATACATGAAGGTTTTTGAACCTGAATTGAAGAATTTTTACTCTGATTTCGTTGTTTCTTAAGTGTCGGAAGAGTTCATCACAACTTCACTGGTGAGAATTTGGAGCTTTGTTTGCGGAGGTGGCGCGTGAGGTCTTTCGCCTCTTGGTTCGTTGTCGGAAAATAAAATGAACGAATCAGTTCCACCATTAACAACAAGATTTAGTATTTTTATTTACATGACGAGTGTATAGTCAATTTCGATCTTGATGGAAGTGCACCTTTCTGTCTCTAGTGGATACATTGGGATCGAGGAAGGAATCATTTTCCATTGTCTATCTTGCAGAATCTGTCGTCGAACTCACTGACATCACTAATGATCCTTCTACTATTGAAGAGTATTTGAGTGAAAGGAGTTATGCTATGTGTTGTGTTGATTCATGATTCCATTCTTAACATATCAAACAATTATGATAAAGAAAAGCTTCTTTGGTTGAATTTGTGTTTGCATAATCATCTTTTTCCATATTTGTGTTTGCAGTAAGTGCATTCTAGAAGCGTGTATCGGACAATCTCTTATTTTCAGCAGATTATCTTGTCGCATAATCAAATTGCAAAAACGAGTTTTTAGAAAAGATTATTTGGAAAAGCGCAATTTGGCGATACTGTTTTGGCTAAGATATATTTTTTGACATGTTTGCATAATCGTGATTCAGAATTGCATTTGCAAAATCATGTTTTAGACCGAAGAAAAGACGCGTTTAGGATAAGTTGTTTTTTGTTCAATTATGTTTTACTTTGTTCTCATATCTGCTTCTCTATTTCTCCTCTTGCATGAAGATTAAGGGCTTTGGTCCCTTCAATCTTGTTGAGCTTCACTATGGGCTATTTAATGGAAGGAACATGCATTCGATATTGGGCCTAGGCTAGTCATTCTTTTTGCCATTTTTTCCCCAAGTGTACCCTCATTTATTTAGTTTCTACACTATAGTTAATTATTGTATTTTCATTGTATTTCAAACTTAAATTGATGAATTTCTCCACTTTGATTTTGAGGGAGACCATTACACTATAGTTAATCAACTAGTTGATAAGTTATCTAGTGGTAACAAGAGTAAAAAGTTAGTTAGGAAGTTAATTACTCTAAATAGATCTATAAATAAGCCGCTTCAGAGTATATCATGTTTATTCTTTTATCAATCTATATTTATTCTATACGAGTCTATATGAGTATTTCCCTCATGAAATTCTTATGCTTGATTTCTTGATGATCATTATGATCTTCTTCCCTATATTTGGATGATTCATAAGCCTTCATTTATCCGATTTAAATAATATTTCGTCATCATTTTTTTATAAATTGGTCATTGCAATACACGCAAAAAAGGTCATATTGATGCTTGAAAGGGAAAAACATAAATTTAGAAGAAAAGTTTGCGAAGTGATGTATTTCAAGAGAGCTACTATTTGTACAAATATTGATGCAATGTGGATTAATTAAGTATCGATACAATCTAAAATATTTAAAATATATTAATGTAGTCTAGACTATTAACCAAAGTGTCAATGAGAATATGAGATGTATAAATCATTAAAGTTTTGTATGGGATTGGGACTGGTTAGCTCACAAATATCAGGATGAGTTTGCTCAATTTATCTGTCTTTTATTTATTCTATTTATAGGAGAGATAAACACATGTGGTAGATTAGTGAGATCCATTTTAATATGTGAATCTCATAACGAGTTCTATTATTCTTCATATTGTGTTTTTATCTCTCATAAATGAACGATACTTATAGAGTAGATAAAAGGAGCAAATTCGGATTTCATTATTTTGTACGTGCTTTGTCGGAATGTATATTTCTGGAGTGTATCATAATAATATGTACATTCTTTCTGGGAAGTATTTTTTTGTTAACTCTCAAGTTTTCAAGAGATTTCATCGAAAGGTAAATAAAATTTGACCAAGAATTATTCACCAAAAAAAGTCAAACTCATATTCTCTGAAACAATTTGTTTCGTACAAAGACAAATTTGATTAAAAAAAAGCAAGGTATTGTAGCAAAACTAGAGGTGTAGAAAGTCGTCCCAACGAACCATTTTTTTTTACGAGTTTAATATTCATACACTTTTGAGGTACTAATTATTTACACGTGCATTAATTTACATGTTGTCATATCAATTGATGAGGTATGATAAATTATGTGTTTTTAATTTTTTTTCCATTTAATTATATGCATGTGTAAGCTTTTTGTATAATAATGAATCAATTTGTTTTATTAATTATTGATATGGGAAAAATCAAGGAATTACAACAATTTTTTTTTAAAGTACATAGGCCTAAGCCCACGAAAAATAGTAACCACCGTCCATACTTTTCTAGGACTATTACTTTTCCATCCTAATTGTTTTTTGCGCCTTTTGCTTTTTTTTTTTCCTACAAAAATATCCTTTGTTTTGATTCTATAAGCCGAACTATATTTTGGCTTGCAAATATCTAACTGTGTAAAAACTGGAGGCAAGCATATAATTATGTTGATGATTTATCAGAGCTTGTGAAAATATTGTTCGGAATATATAATGTGAATCATTTACAACACTTCGACATATATCATCTGAAATGTTATAAACCTACCTAGAACACCATGTTACAGATAAATTGAAGTGTAAAAATGCAAAAATTTCATATTCTACAAGTCAAACCTTTGAATATTTTTTATTATAAAATCCGGAAATGCAATAGCATAGAAACAGAATCACTATTTTTTGGGTGATATATTTTGTCGCAAAACGACAAAGTCGGATTGATTTTAACATGCATACAATCAAATTATAAGCAAATACTTTAAGGTAAAGGATATGATATGAGATGACGCAAATTAAACATGGGCTCTACAAAGTAACATCAATATCCACTAGTTACATAAAAATATTCAAACATATATTAAAAACATCAATTAATTTAATGGTACATCAACAAACTCAAACTACTAGGTAGCCTTAGCACCCCTACCACCACAACGACGCATGCGACGATAAATCTGACCTCCTTGAACCTCTTACCAAATTTAGTTCAAACTCTACCATTATGCACTTCCTCGCTCCGCCATACCACCGCTCATGATGGTTTAGACGTGGTTTCTGATACACTTTTGATTATGTCTAGCCATTGATGGTCTTTGTGCTCCTCGACGACAATCTCATCAGGGGCCTCATTTCCAGATGTCCTCGACACATAGCGTTGATTGATTTGATGGCATATGGTGCACATAGCGCTGATTGATTTGATAGTTGGTCGTCTGGGGATTTGCAATGTCATGTGGATGCCTAGGGACGGTTTGGACAACCAAAATAGTGCAACACCTGCTTTGGCAGATAATGGATCATGTGAGGTCCGTATCTGATCAATTTACAATAAAGATTGATTCGCTCCAACAAACATGTCTCACGGTGGCGCTCATACAGGGTCATGAGAACATGTCTAAGATTGATATGATCCAGATGCGATCTAATAGGATCCGTGACAACATGACCCTTCCTGGGAGCATACATCATGGCATGTGGGTACAAATCCACCTTGTATCAATCCCAATAATCTCTAGTCCCGACTCCATGAAAGTTTTGACATACCCAAGCCTGCAAAATCAACAACATATAGTATTAGTATAACAATATCATGTCACAGTGGTCATGAACAAACATGTAAATAAATAAGCTATTCATTGTTATTTATACTTATAACAAGGTCAAGTATCGGGCCAGATTTTAGTCTTATAATGGGCAACATTGTTAAGCTCTCTTTATAAGCGAGCAACGATAGCCTCTCCCACGCATAGTCGAAAGCCAGCTCCTGGTCTTTGAAGTATTGTTGGTATGTCACATCCGCGTGTGTGGCACCCTTGTTAGTGAAGAGTGCAACACCTACCAAGTAGAGTAGACATATGTGAACATCCTGATCCCGTTACAGCCGCATCTCTGCAACCTCACCATCATCCTAAACTTCAACTGCCTCCTAAAGACGCTGCTTAAAATTATCCCACAACCAGCCAAAATGTGCATGGTACTCAGACTGAACCACATCAACCCCCAATAGCTCCACCATCAAAGAAACTGAGTCGGGCCTATAAAGAGGACCATTATGGTCCAAGAGCGTGCCCTCAATGAGGAGATGCAGCAAACATGACACGTCATTAAATGTCACTGTTATCTTCCCAGTCGAAAGATGGAAGCTAGAAGTCTCCTCGTGTCATCTCTCAACAAAAGCACATAACATGTTGTGGTCATGAACAAAGTAATTGACGTTTTGTAGCCATTGAAAGTGACTCGTAAGGTATCTTTGAACCATCGCTTTTGCATCCAACCTAGACTTTCATTATCATGTAAAGCCTGTAGTTTTCTCTCGTTGTTTATGCACTTTAAATTGGTACGCCACTACAAAAATTTAAAACAAAATATTAACATCAATTTACATTAACTATAAAAACAACGTTCAATTTGCATAAAACACATTACATTATAAGATTAAAGCTATAGAATTTTACTACTCCATTCGACATTACTCTGGATACGTGAATATGGTACATGGTGACACAGACAAGTTGTGTGAGCAACCAGGATAATCATCCAACGACTGTGACTCCACCTCCTCATGTGGCTGCTCATCATCTGCGTGAACAACTTTAGTAAATCAGAAGAAAAAAACGAACCAAATGAAGGAGTTTGATGTTTGAAGAAGCTTGAAGTGTGATGATTTTATGCAACAAACCTTCAAAAATTACCCGACCAAGGAGTTTCGAATTTTGAGGTTGTGAGAGAGTTTTCTAATTTCGAGTATATAAACTGAGAAATGATACGTGGAAAAAATAATAATCTTTTCTTAGTTATCTAACGGTCTAAGCAAAGAGAACACGATATACCATTTTTTATCTCGAACACAGGGAAACATATCTCGTCGTCTTGTTGACACTTGGCCTGTTACAGTTTCCGTCGCTATTTTCCTCCTTCCATCTTCGTCTCTTTCTCTCTCTCTCTCTCTCTCGCTCCAACTATCACTTATTCGTTCGCCACACTTCAAATTCGATCTCAATTCTCACACAATTCGCATCTAACAAAGAATGTCAGAGCGTGACACTGGTTGGGATTTTCACCTCCGAACGTTATCTATCAGCGCCAGAGATTCCAACACCGCTAACGATCCCGCTTCCGATCCTTCTCTTCTTCATTCCGTACAATTCTCTCTCTCTCTCTCTCTCATGATATCTATGAATATGATTTTTTATTTATCATTGTTGTTATTGTTTTGATTAGGTGAAGAAGCTTCATGAATTATGCAAAACCGAGAACAATGAGGATTTAGTAGCTAGGGTTTATCCTCAGATTAACAAGATTTTTCAACGTGCTGTTGCTTCACTTTCTCAATCTCAAACCTCCAATGGTCTTCTTTTACTTGTATGTATTTTTTTTTCCTTCTGATAGTAAATTTATTTTAATGTGTTTTTTGTTCATTTCAATTTGATTCAGTGTTTTGTTATTTGGTTTTCAGGCAATTCTTCAGTTTTACCTGGACTTTGGGGAGGTTGTTCTTCATGATGCTGATCCTAGTCTTAGGACATTCTTTCGTTCGTGCATGAGCAGGTAATTATATCTTGTGCGTGTGAGCTGATAGAAGTTAATGTTGATTATTCAAATTTCAATATTACATTGATTACTATTACTAAGATTGATTTTACTTAAATTTAAGATTAGTCTAAACTGTCATGTACAAAACTAAGATTGAATGAACGTGTTTCAATCGACTCTCTCACTTAAGAATTAAGACACCATAATTTTTGTGTAGTTGATGAAATGGTTGTTTAAGTTCATATGCTGGTCTAGCAGAGCTTGTTCTCTGGTGCGGTGATAGACTTGTTTGGTAGTTTTAGAGGAGAAACATAAGGGTTGGAGTTGGAGTTGGAGAGATAAGGGTTGCGAGCTCAACTCTCCACTAACATTTTCTATTTGAAAAAAAATGTCTGCCCAATCCGTCATGAATAACGATGCTACCAAAAGTGGAGAGAAAGGTAAGGAATGGAGTGTGAAGGGGCTTCCGTAAGAGTTTTGGGGACTCTGATGTTTATTACATGTTTCATGTTTGAAATCGAAGGTTAAGGATTAAAATAAAATTTAAAGGAATAATTATTTCTGAATATCAACATTAGAGAGAGAGTTCTGATAAAAAAAAATTAGAGAGAGAGAGTTGAGGTAGAACCTATAGTTGAAAAATGGTCGAAACTAAGCTCAGGTGATTTGGGCATGTAGAGAGAAGACTTGTAGATTCTGTAGTAAGAAGGGTAGATCAGATGAAGAGTAGTCAATCACTAGAGGCAGAGGAAGACCTAGAAAAACTATAAGAGAAATATCTAGAGATTAATATGAGTTGGATCGAAATATGATAAATGATAGAGCATTATGACGTCGTTTGGTCCATGTATCCGACCCCACTTAGTGTGATAAGGCTTACTTGTTGTATATTATTCTGAATATGTGAAACACTTGTCAATCTTGCTTGCAAAAACTCAAACCAAACACAAAATGTATTTTGATTATGAATTGGAAGTGCAGATTGCACATTATGTCACAGAAATCTAGAAGTTAAAGATACTCACAAGAATCTAAATTATCATAACCTGTTTTAGACTTCTATTGGAGTGAGATTACAAGGCTCAATGAAACATAACATCTAGTGGTTGATAATATATGATAATGAACATAAGCCGAAGACTGGGAATATATCAAAGAAATATGGAAAGCAACTCTTCGTTGTTGTTGTTCCTTCACACCGCCATTTCTGGGAAACAAGAGCAGGAGAGGTGTGAACCACAGGTCAGGGAGTCTTGATGATTTGCTGGGCATGAGAAAATCTGGAAAATTTAACCTACTCAGTCTCAATCAGGATTCATGATAATGTTCACCCCTAAAATTGTGTGAAAATTTATTCCAATAGAACTTGCGCCATCTTTCCTGACCAGCCAAACAGTAATTAAGAGGGGAGTTTTTGAATTTTACGTCTGAAATGTTTATCCCCCAAAGTACTACCGTACAAACCACATCCTAGGAAAGGAGTTTTCCCCTACCTCCGCCTACTCTTATTTGAGGCTGTTATCACAAAAGTCGGATTTATCATTCTATTGAATTATTTGTATCCTGTTTCAGGGAGTTTGCTGATCCTGTCGTCGCAGAAGCAATGATTGAATTTCTCATTATCAACAAGAAGAGAATTTTAACTTCCTTCCCTAACTTAATGCCTCAGGTATGACCTATGCTTTGCTGCACTGACGATTATGAAGAGTGTAACATGTAATAAAAAAATTAATAATTTATTTGAGTATATTTTTGTAGGCTTTGTTTGCGAGTTTGGAGGGGAAGGGATGGGAGGGTTTTGGATAAAAAGAAGGATTAAGTGAAGAGAATGGTGGGGTTTGGGAAAGGAGGGCTTTGGGGGGTTTAGTTTTCTTCATAATACCAAATCTCCCTATTTTGGGGGAACTCAAAAATGGTATTGGAGGAGGGGTTAGATAAATTCTTCAAATTCAATTTATGTTGTTATAATATTCTTAAAGTTAAAAATATATTAATTATAAGCACTAATTTATCATTCTGTAAAAAAATAGTCTTTCAAATAATGTGAAAGACTTCTCAATTTATCCCTAAATTTCCCACCCCCAAAACCCTCCCCTCCAAACTCGCAAACAAAGCCTTAAGGTAGAATCTTTTGTTTAAACTATTATTTTTATGTATTAAATTGATTGATAGGTAACCTGGTTGGTTATACAGTTAAAACTAGTTAGCTACAGGAGAAAATGGGTAATGGGCTATGTTGCATAGGTACATGTACGGTGCGGGTGCTACGAGAATATGTCATTTTAATTTAAAATAAAATTTAGGTATGGGTATGCCAATAAAAAAATTTAAAAGAAAAATAGAGGTAGAGAATTTGTATAAAGAATATAGAGGTAGAGAATTTGGATAAAGAAAATAGAGGTAAAGAATTTATATAAATAAAATAGGGATAGACACTTTATGCGCATAATAATAAGGGACAAGTAGGAAAAGGAAACTGATATAGGCACTTGTTTGAATTTGAATTGAAAAACCGAGGAGAAAAATTAAACATGAGGCCACAGTTAGGACCCTCATTTGATATATATGGAATGCATAGTGACAGTGCCTTTCTATTGGATTTCATCTATGTTTGTTCTATTTGCAGTTTTTTCCATTGTTGTTAAAGCTGATAGCTTGGAATGGTGAAAGGTATGTACTTTTTGACTTGGATTGATTTGGGGGGTTGGGGTAAAGGGAACCAAGATAATTCTTTTTTCTGGCATATTCTGGAAACGGTTAATATCATCTATAGGTGATCGTGTGCTCCCAAATCTTGAAATGCACAAGGATTTCTTTTCTTTCTATTTTCTTATTCGAACATTAATTTAAATGGAAAGAACTAGTATCAACAACAGGGGTGACAAAACTTAAGCTAAACACTGTACAAGGTTGGTAAATATTGAAAAGGAAATCTGTTTAGTTGCTTATTGCAAGAAATTTGAAGTTGAACTGTCCATGATTTTTATTTTTATCAAATGAGCTGTTGACGATTTTCAAGAAGGTTTTGTTAAAAAAGAATGATTTTCAAATATAATTGGTTCTTGGTATCATAGTTTCTTTTTACTTCTAATTAACATTACACGATTCAGTAGCTATTTCTTTATGGAAGTCTGTTTGGCATTTTCTGAGAGTGTAAGGTGTGTCCCAGGACCTTGGACGAGGTTTTGAGGACCAAGTCTGTTGGTTCTGGTAGAAGTACAAAAGGCAGAAGTTGTGTTTAGGTGATATCTTTTGGAAGAGTTTTACCCTTTGAGGCACGGGTACCTGTAAAACGGTGAAGTACTCGTACAGGGTACATACCCGGTACCGGTAAATGTATGGTACTGGTCTAGTACTCCATTTTCCTCATAATTTCCTTGCGAATGAAATTTGTGGCTTCTTCTATACTAGTATAATAATGTAATATTATTTTGTATGTGAGTTTTTTTGTTGTTGTAACCAAACTCAATTTGAATTTTTTGAACTTATATTGTGAGTTAAATAGTTTCGCTCTCTTGTTATATTGCATATGAAAACTCATTTTTTAAACGGGTGTATCTTGTACCCGGTACCGGTATCGTACCTATGCCTATGCGTCCTAAATTTTTACCTTGCATATATACTAATGGACTGGATAGGTTTCTGTATTGATTTTTTTGTTTTCTTTTGTTTGTATTTCCATTCTTTAGGAGGACATCTCTTTGTATCTTAACGAAGTTATTCTTTCATCTGAAAAATAAGGAAAAGTATTTCGCTTTTTTAGCTTTTTTAATTCTGAGGCGGCTTGCGTTGAAATAAGTTTAGTATTTGACATTTGTATAAGGTCCTAATTCCTCGTGCCTACATTTGACCTGTTTTTCCCTTGTTATGGCATAGATATCTCACATGACTTGCATTATGTTGAATTGTGGGATATTGCTTGAATATTTTTTTTTAACTACTCTTGCAGACTAGAGAAACAAATTTTAAAAGCCTTTCCGGGATTGATGTCACCTGGGTCATTTATTCCATTGTTTCCGTCTTTACTAGACTTGCCTAGTAAGTTAAAGTTATACGACCATTTCATGTGTTAGAAAAGATCAATATATGTTTGAATATATGAAAAATATCTTAGTATGTGTTAGTAACAGGCCCCTAATCAAATTACTTGAATGCCAATTGTATTAAGCTTTAGAACTTCAAGATAGAATGAAAATTGATAATCTTTTTCTTATTATGTCCTTTAACAATAACTTAATCAATTCAACATTTTGTGCCCATCTTTGCTAGTTTTGGTAGTGGCATTGGAGAAGGTGGAAAAAAGCTCTGGACCATTAATTGGAAGCAGCATTGCTTCGATTCAGAAAAATACGGCTCCTAAGGTTATCCATGATGCTTTGAATTTGTGTGAAGTCCATCCACAGTTGCATTTGTGCACAATTATATAAGTGAACTTAATTATTTTTTATTTAGATGCTACTTGCCCTTATGGATGAAGCATATACCGGTTCGACAATAGAAGATGGTGGAGGAGATTTTGAATCTGAGGATAGCAGTGCAATTGATGTGACTGATCCTTTGTTCCTTGAGATCTTAAAGGATGAAAATGATGGTATCGCTGTATGTTTACCTTTGATCTTGTTATTCACCATTCTCAGTCCAATTTGTTTTGATTGTCACTTTGATGATCAAAATTAAAGTTGTTACACATTTTTTCCTAAGCCGTCGTGTTTACCCCCCTGTCAATAGTCACTTAGCACTAAAGTATTCATAAAAAGTTCACTATCACTAATAAATAAATCATACTTTCACTCCTCAACAAACACACACACACACACACACACACACACACACACTTTCAAGTATCTACACTTTTAAAGGTTAATATCAACCCCTTATAATGAGTCCTCTTACATGAACATGGGACATTCACTCAACTCTAACTAATATAATCACCCACATGGCATCTCTTATTTTTATTCTCATTTTCCAAATTCAAGTTCAAATGGTTGATTATCCCAACATATTAAATTCAAATTAAATCCCTGGTAATTTTTAGTTTTATATTTAAAGTTTATTCTCTGAAGTTTAATTTTCTTTGCATAACATTTTGAAAAATAAAATAAATGCCAACAAACTAAAGTTCGAATTTGTATCACGTGTATATGCATAATATATTTAAATATAATCTACACACACATAAAATATTTATTTACTAAATAATTTTAACATTAAAGTTTGATTGAAAGAAAACCATGTACGGGATACAAACTAGTTCAAGATAAACTTGTGTTACTCCTAATATGTTTGATATTATAACTTCATTACAGTTCAAGGTTATTGTTTTTGGGATGTGAATTTGTAAATTCCATTTTATGTTAGGAACGGCCCTGGTCTTCACCGGTGATGACCACAATATTACAGACTGCTGCGAGTAATCCTTACTCTGATAGGCTCAAAGCGGTACTCCACCTGACACCTCGTCTTCTTGATGTCTACTTTTCCATAGCGTTGCGCGATGTAAATGATTGTAAGTTTTGTTAATACATATGTTTATTTGACTTGGCATTAGTGTATTATCTTGAAAATTTTATTGGGAAGATATATTCATCACCTGGCGTTGTTGACGTTTCCCCATTCTTTTAAACACTTTCAGCTTTGATCTGTGCGTTGCTTCCCCTGCTTATGTCAAGATTTGCAACAATATTTCCAGACAAAATATTCTCTTATGAGGTATCTATTATATCTTGTAAAAACTGTGAATGCTATGCTTGAGTAGTTGGTCAGCGTATGTGGTGGAAAGTCAATGCAAAATAGTCAAATATTAATTAACTGTTTTCCTATTCTATTGTTAATGCCTTCAGTAGTAAGGTTGCACCTTTTTGTGCGTCAAAGCATTAACTTTTGGGACACCTTTACCTTTGCCTAACTTGATATTGTTATAAATTACAACTTTTAAATTTTGCTTTTGTGACTGAAGTTGCTGTTTCATACCCATTGCTTTGCATTCTAAGTTCTCTGTGCCTTTAGGTTCATAAGCGGCTTTTGGAGTTCATACTCTCCACATTTCAGCGCTACCCAAACTTCATTGCCCTCTTAAAGGTATCTTTCTGACACTATACTATTCTAATTTTTTATTTTACACGCAGTTCAACTTTTAGTTAGTGATCAGGAATTCAGCATGTATTTACCTTAGGACAAATAGCAAGATCGTTAATTTTGTGAACATAGATTAGGCAATGTGACAGCATGTTGATTTTTTTTGTTGAAGGGTACCACTAATACATCTGATTGATGCCATTTAAAGTTGCATTCAATTTTTGTATTTTGAAATACTGTTTTGTTAGTCACTTTTGTGCTGTGATTTTATAGCATTTGATCATTTTATGTTTCAGAAAACTATGGCTTTTGTCAAGAACTACTAATTCATAAAATCTTAAGCTGTTAGACTATGGCTTATGTCAAGAAACAACTCTCCTGAGAGCTTAAAAGTTGCAAGGCAAAAGCTAATGAATGATTTTATATTTAATATGCACCAATCATCATCATTTGAGATCCATAAGGGCTTGAAGAACTGATGATGCACAAGCATTCTCTAACTTTTGCCGAAATTCAATCTTTACAAGAATGGGGGCAACAAGGATCAGATCTGGATCGTTTAGTTTTATAAGCCCTCATACCATGTCAAGAACCAGCCCTTTTGAACTCAAGAAGTTCATGAATGACTTTATATATAATATCTCA
>Ga0099826_10001180_pt1 | contig 15119 bp, 7 predicted proteins | sample Mtrugardesep15_FD_76830 | JGI IMG/M metagenome (GOLD analysis project Ga0099826, IMG submission 76830) | Root nodule microbial communities of legume samples collected from California, USA - M. trunc garden sep15 | ecosystem: Host-associated > Plants > Roots > Nodule | place: USA: California... | reverse complement strand
TGAATTATGGCAAAAAAATAACGTTACAAGTAAATATTTCTTCAATATAAATGTATCTATCACTATCACACATGTTTTGGGTACAGGTACAACCATTTTCTCTTTTCAATTTCTTCATACAATTAAAATCATTTTGTTAATGCATCTCATATTCATTTAATAGCTTTTGTGCCACTAGTCATCATAGTTATCCAAAGTGTGATTTACACACATACTGACCCGTCACTTGGTTCTACCTTTATAGATTTTTTTATTGTACAAGGTCCCTTTCAATTCGTAACCACATAACTACATGGCCAAAGTAGTAAATTTTTCATTATTATAAGCCCCAAAAAGAAGCATGTAACTTGCCTATGTCTCTCTGATTATTATTGTATTGTATCCCATTATTTCAACTCAATAATTCGTTTTTTCCGGCTGCAACTTGTCACTATTACTATAAAAAATATTGATATTGATTGAGAAAATACTTAAATTATTTTTTTAATGTTATATGTCTTTTTCTTCTTTTGAAGTATGCTAAGAGACAATGTAAGCAGTTCAATTTGTCATGTAGCTACGGCTTATTTGCTAATACTATAATTTGAATACGTATGTGGACAGTGTTTTATGTACTGTGTCATCAACTTAATTTGTTAATTAATGTTAATATTTGTTGATGACTCTTAGATTTTCGAGTTCAGATTGGTTTTTGTTGCTCAACCTATAACCGTACTAAAAGTAACACATGTGATGTGAATCAGTATATGTTACTCGTAATCACGTGACTGACCAATTATTCAGTTCTTTATACCTCGTTTTTGTTTGATACAAATTACGAATGTGCATTCAAATTGAAGTAGGTTTATAACAAAAAGGCAATTCAAATTACAAGTCATGTCATAAACCCTAAATGTGGAGTATATGTGTAAGTATTTGAATGAGCATATAAAAGTAGGTTTATAACATGTTAATTTCAGATGCACTTTTATTTGAAGTTATTTTGATAAACTATGTAGGATAATTTATGAAAACAACATGATAATTTATATAAAATAGTTTCATTACATAATCATTCTTTCAAGAGAAGGGAAGTGTTCTAAACTGTCGAAAGGCTCGTGTTCGAAACAGTTCAGGTCCAATAAACAAACCCAACTTAATACTTGTCCAATAACTTCACACCCCTTCTCCGCGAGGTGGGGTACACGTAGGAACACGGGGCGTTGCTTCAAACACGGAATCATAACGGCTTCCATGATTGCTACATTGCAACGCTCGACGATACGATTTCTGCAATCGTAACCACTAAGCAACGACTCTCTAGTCTCTACCATTAACAACGACACTTGCACCTCCTCTTTATATAAAGGGACTTTACACGGTTCCTAAGGGTACGATTCATATCTCCCATAACCACTTTTTCTAATTCATACAGACTTGAGTGTCGGAGTGTTTGTAAATAAACACACCCCTGCCGTTCCAAACTTACAAACATCATAAACCACCGCATTAGACGTTGTTCTTCTGAACATATAAGATTATGAAGTAGGATTAATATGATGTAGAAGGTGTCCTTCCTCTAATGCTCATTAATGTTATGAATGTCCACATAAAAGGTTTTTTTTTCTCATCTAATATTTGCATGTCGTCTATGTAGACTAGAGTGTGAGTTCGTTATCATAGAGTTATGTGTAGCAAATAATGAGTTTGCTCTCCATAAAAAGACATGTGTTCCTTCAAAAAAATAAAAAGACACGGGTATAAATGATTTTCATTTGATCAACGACCAACGTCCATACAAAAAATAAAAATGGAAAGAAATTAGTTTCGCCTTATCTTTAATCGAAATTCATTTGGTCAACCAAATTTGTTAGTTTATCTTTACTTGAATTTAATTTTAGAACAAGGTCTCGACTCAAGCACAAAGTAGACTTCACTCACCTTTGATGATCGTGTGCATGCTTTGTGATCGGGCAGTAAGTTCAAATCTCATTGGAAAGCCTCTTCCGAAAGCATTTTTAACCTATTTGACTTGTCTTGTCTTCTTCATATCATAGAGCTAAAAAAATGCTCTATTAATTAAATAGACTTACTTATTTAATAAAAAAAGTACAACATCAATATAAGTCATAGGTCGATATTAAGGGAACCCCAACAATTGCATTTGAAAACTTATACTTTAGAAAAAGCCGAAATTGCCTTCAAAAATTATTTACTGCACAAGATGTGCCTTAAATAGGGATAAACAAGTGTCACGTGTAAACCTTGCAATCAGAGAAATACAATTCGAAAAACAAACAAAATAAAAGCCAGCCAAAATATATAGAGCCTCCAAACATCTGTGAGGATGAGCACATCATTGAAAAAAAATACTTAAAGTTGAAGTCTTTACATGTCATGATTTTATCCATCCCCGTGACAAAAACTCTACGTCCTAAATAACCAATTAAAATTTGGAAATTTATGAACTCCTTCCAAACTTCAATTCAAACATTCACGAAAGCAATCAAGGATTTTTAATACATATACGTTGTGGTAAGTGTGAGTTAGAAATCTCTTATTGAAACGAAAAAAAATAAAAATGAATGTTGAACAAAACATATAAGTGAGAGAGTTTATATACCAAATATTTGAAGGTTTTTGGTAAAAATGTGTTGTTAAATTCTTTTGTATGATTGTTTTTAACCTAATACAATATATCATCCTGTTTTTCTTGGATTACCTTACAATTGATATAAAGTTCTCACAATCATTTAACAGAGTTAATCTTTATTGAAAAAAACACGTATAACTCAAAATGGATCCTCTTCTTCCAACCAAAATTATGACATAAGGCTTACTTAACCCAAAAGTTTAATTATTTCCCATACATTGTCCTATCATTCTTCAACATTTGCATCATCATAAAATTTGGGCACCGTACATCTATCATTAGTAACACTTATAAGACTAAGAAAAAGTAAAATAAGTGAAATGAAACAAAAGAGGTGCATGGTCGGAATCCGGAAACCGCATAGTAGGGTCAACCGCGTGAGGTAGAACTTTGTAGTCAACGCACACGTGCCAAAGCATGTTGAAGTTTGGTCAATGGTGGTGTGCTCTTGAGAGAGAGAGAGAGTGGGGTTTAGGGAGCAAGCTAGGTTTCTTTTTTGACCCAACTAAGTCAATTAAATTCAACGCCACATTTCATCCCTCTGCTTGGTTTCACATAATATCTTGTACTGAAATTGTCATATAGCATTAAGAAAATCATGTGTGAGATATTTATGACAATTTCATCCCTCTTGCTTGGTCCACAAGATATTTTAATATGCTTGGACGGTTGTGTTTTGCGTGACTAATGAACTCACTATTAATCACCTATTCACCTTCAAAAAAGTAACATATATTGTGTATTGTTGTCTTGTCACTACTTTTATTTTGTAAAATTTCAATATAGTCATCAAGTTACAATTGAATTTGTCAAGAAACAAAATACAATTGAATTGGATAAGGCCGGCATGGTATCTATACTATATATAAAAAATTATCTCTTTCATCACAATTTTGGGTTAAACTTTTCTTTCCAAAAATACCTTTAATTTTAAATACAAGTAACACATGTAACAAATAGATAAGAATAAATTTAAATATTATAACAAATGTAACAAACACGATATGAATATATGTATATCTGTTTTTTCCTTTATCATTTAAAAAATATAACAAACTATATGAGTATATTTATACTTACTTTTTCATTATCCCAATTATACTATTAAACAAATTTTTCTATAATAAAGATTGTTGTTCGTGTCATTAAAAAAACAACAAACATTTATATTTTTATTTTTAAGCAAAACCAAAATTTCATACAAAAAAACCGTTCATAATTTTTAAACATTAGCACAATAAAAAGAGCAGACAAACAGGCACGAAGTGCCCGTTTTTCGCTAGTATGAAATAAGAAAATGTGGAAAAAAATATCAGGCTTATCCAACAAATAAAATAAGTTCAATAATAGAGCTATTTTTTATCTGAAGACATTAGGTTACATGATATATTTATAAGAGTAAAAACATAATATTTTATTAGAAAAAACGAGTAAAAACATATTTAACATTCCAATAATTAATAACTGTGTTAAGAAAACCACCACTCTTTGTGTAATCTTTTCGTGAAAATGAAGTAAGTTGATAAATTCAACTCAATAAATAACCTGATATTTACTACTCATCTTCCAGTCTTTTTCGGTACTTCAATAAATGGAATTAATCAAAAGAATTAGGTTTTTCATTTGCATGAATCACTCTGGTGATTAAGATATTTTGAAAAAATCAATCATACCCAGCTGAAACCGATTTCTTCTCTTGTCCTGATATCTTTTGTTATCTTGCCATAATACAATCTCCCATCGATCAATCTACACCCAAAGTTGTATGAATCATCACCCATTAGGGGAGCAAAAACCAAAATCTTAGGAGTACAAACCAAAAATAACCACCCTTTTTAATCATGTATTGAAGTTTAATAGAGTCTCATATTGCAAAGTTTCCAAGCTATGTTTGGACACTCTAATTATGAGTTACTCCCTCCGATTTAATTATAAACAACATTTCACTTTTTAGGTTTATTGAATGGTTGATATGTTTGGTCTAAATTACATGTCAAATATATTAGCTATTCAATGAATTTAAAAATTGATTTTTTATTTATAATTGAAATCGAAGGGAGCAGTTTTTATCAATGATATTCAAATTCATTTAACATAATAATGCAGAAATTGGACCAGAATCCAAGTTGCCCAAAATTCTCAAGTTATTAAATGTATATGGGTTTGGACATTCTCTTGTTCAAGCTAGTTTTTGGACTTGAAATCCAAACTCATTTAATGGTATTACACCATGATATTTTTACCATTTGATTCTTTGGACCAACTAATTGTCAACTACAAAATGAGTGATGTGTAATTAACTTGAGAAATTTTACAACCTCTCAACCAAAATTCCTTAGTTACATAGAGCTCTACTCCCTCCGATCACTATTATAAGCAAAAGTTAAATTTTTAAGTTCATTCAATAAATGATGTATATGGTCTATATATAAATTACATACATCATTTATTGAATGAATTTAAAAAGTAAACTTTTGCTTATAATAGTGACCAAAGGGAGTAATTCTTTTTCTAATTAAGATAAAGTGTCTTTTTCCATTGCATGGTAAATCCACTATTTTCCTTTTTAAAGTGTAAACTTAATTATTAATATTTTTTTGAAAAGTATAAACTTAGATATATATACCATACTACTAAAGATTTCTCAAAAGAAAAAATGAAACAAAGTTATTTTAGTGGCTTTACCTTAAGAATAACCTCCCCACTACATCACCCAGATAAAGACCAAATATCACTTTTGATCCTTTTAGGTAGACAGCATTCTCAAATTAGTTCTTTAAGTTTCAAAAGTTTTAATTAATTTCTTTTAGTTTGACAAAATTCTCAAATTAGTTTTTTAAGTTTCAAAAGTTTTAAATAATAATTTGATAAAACTATGAAGTTACTCCTTTAAAAAAACAAAACACACGTATATTTGCAAAAAGACAAAAACAAAAGCACCTATAAACATTGTACCTTGCTGATACCGAGTCTCGTGAAACTGGTATTCCGTGGTGGTCACGCGTGTATATATTTTATTTAGTTACACCCTTTGATCATAAATATAAGCAAAAATTCATATTTTACATTCATTCAATAAATGATGTATGTTGTCTACAATAAAGATCACATACATCATTTATTAAATAAATTTAAAACATAAATTTTTGCTTATATTTATGACCGAAAGGTGTATTTAATAACAAGAACAATAATTAAAATACCGATATATTCAAAAAAAATTATCAAGTAGTTCAGGACTAAAATATATTCAGTGCTTTTAATGGAGATGAATTCATACCTATGTATTTTTTTATTATTAGTATAAACTACAATACAATGCAATATTAATTTATGTTGATTCATTCAGCAATCAACTAGGGAACCATGAAAACAATTCGCAATTGGACGTAGTCCACAACAAAATGCACCATTCTTCAAAGACTTACATTTCTTATTCCATCTTACGTAACACCACCTTTTTTTTTTAAGGAACGTAACTTCACCTTTAAATAACATGAACGAAATGATATAATGTCCTCTTAACCCAAAGCTAATGTGTCTTTTTTATTATTATATAAAGAGAGATCGGTGCTTATCCACTGATTGATCGTATCAAAGATATGCACGAACCAAAATATTTCAGCAGGGGATGCAAATAAAAATATAGTTAGAGTGTTGTCTAGTGTGCACATTATTTAATTTTAATACTTTGATTCCGGAAAGATATGGATTCCAAAAAATTTGGACTTCGATTGAGTGAAGTCTAATTAGCAATTCTTTAATCAAATATTGGACTTTTATTTTTGTTACACAATTTTGATAAAGTATTAGTTATAATTTTAACATTGACAAATAGAGTCTTATAGTAAAAACTGATTGAATGATTTGATCTTAGGTATTGTATTAATTTAATGGATCTTGTTAACGAGTGAGTTAAGGACATTACTTAAAAAATTTATTAAAGAAAATTTTGCACCATTTTTTTCTCAAAAAAAACAATAATAATTGCACCACTTTTTTAATACACTTTAGCTAAAATGAAATCGTTCAATCAGAACCAATTTGACTATCAATCATCAAATGGTTCAGAGATGAGAAAGTGAAGGTGAAGGGAATAGGAACTGAGGTTGGAATCGATTTTCCATTTTTTAAGGGTTTCTTGAAGGAAAAAGCTAAAATAGACTTGAGGGAGATCGTAACAACGGTCTTTTTAAAATTTAGCTGATTATTTAAAGCTGTTGAAAGTTTCCCAGCAATTATTGTTGAAGATTGATATATGGGATATTGGGCAAACAAGGAATTTTGATGCCATCGGTTTCTTAGCAACATGTAATGGGGTACCCTACTAGAAGATTTTTCTTGCAACTCATGTGAAAAGTTAGGGAAAGTGCTAAGACATTACCACTTGTACTTGTAGTCTATGGTATCCTATCATCTTTTCCACTTCATCCCAAGTCTTGCTTAGATTGACTTTCAACTAAAATAAATACTTATTTAGTAACTCAAACAAATCTCCACGAATTTAAAGATATTTACCTTGAATTTAAAAAAGAAGGCTTTCAAAACAAAAGAAAAGGTTCAAAATTGCATTCATTTTAAGAGATTATTTGTTAGTGTTAGGTATATGTATATTTTTTTGTGTGAATCAGATATCATTTGCGTGCAATGTAAAAAGAATGGGGGATTAGGTGTGACAGTGCACTATTAAATACAATAGACCTCTAAGATTAAATGGTTTATTTTTTTTGATAAATCAAACAGTTAAGATTAAAAAAAATTATGAAGTTTTTGCTGGATCACTTACAATGTTGATTCACCTTAAACATTGAACGGAAGGAACCGACTTGTTTAACAAAAACATATTTAAGGAACCGAAAAGAATGAAAATTACTTATAAAACTTAAGTGATATCTCAAAAATAATTAATGGACTAAAACACAATTTTAATAAAAAAAAATATCATATTCTTTTTTAGTACCAAAAAATACTTATATTTATCAATGTTTTAAGAACTTTACTCGAGATCAAACCGGTGAGTTTATATTTCAATTGATTCGATCAATTGAATCACAATTGTATTGAGTGACTAATTTAAAAAATATATATTATAAATGAAAAAAATATATATTTTAAAAGAACAATACAATGGAAATCAAGGAGATTGCTACAACCTATCTCACATCGCGCACTATAAGTCACGCATCGCGAGATAGAGCGATGAGGCCAAAAGAGATCCACACTTCCTACCTCGCATCGTGAGGATTAGGCTCGTATTGAGAACCAATTTCCCTAAAACTTAGGGAAGTAGACGCCTATAAATACCGAATCCCTAGGTTAGTAGAAAAAACATTTTTTGACGAGCAGATGAAGACAGAAACACGATTTTGAAAGGATTGGTCCGACCGGAGCTAATTTGCACGCGTGATAATTGATGACTGAACCCATTTATGAGAAAAATAGTCCCTACAAAATCTTTTGATTTTTAAAAAGGTCTCTGCAAAATATTTTGGTTTTTAAATTAGTCCCTTCAAGAACTATTTTAAAAAACAAAATATTTTGCAGGGACCAAAAACAACAAATTTTTTTTACAGGGACTAAAACTAAACGAAACATATTTGCAGGAATTAAAACCATATTTTAGCCTTTATATTTTTCTGTTAATCTCTCTCAACACATTTAAAACTCTCTATTTAAAATTCGCTTTTAATTAAGCCTCAAAATACATTGGCTCAGTCCAGGTGTTGATCGGTTTAAAATAGTTTGAAAAGAAAAAAAACTTTCATATAATAGTTGTATATGTCAAGTGAAGGTAGATTCCATAAGAGACACAAAGTTATGTTGTTTTTTTATTTTTTGAGGGACAAAGTTAAGCAGCAGTGAGTATAGGTTGAACGACAATGAAAATATACTCACAATATGGTGTTCAGTGTTTGAATAGTGGAGAAATGCTTCTAAGTAAGAAAAGACTTGACGTAGTTGCCAAGTATAAAATGAACTGATATAAATCCTTTTGTACCTCCGTCGACCTATGAATAGTTTCATAATTTCACGGACTTATGAATATACTATGACTAATTTTCTTTATTAAACATGTATTTTTTAAGAGCTGTTGCATTTTTCAGAATTCACACACTATTTTTTTTTTGGTGCACACGTGTAAGTAATATTTATTGTGATCTTTTTATATAGGTTAAATTTACTATCTGTTTTAAAAAATATTTTTTTTATATTTGACACCTCATAAAAATATTGCTAACTTCCTTAAAAAAATAAAAAGTATTGCTAACTTCATCAGGGTGGTACTAAGATACCGTACTCATACTCATTTTCGTCTATTTTTATGACTAATTAAATATTCTCTTACTCATAATTATTGCATATTTTTTATTTGATATTGATAAAAATTGGGTTCAGATTTTTGGGTTTAGATTTTCCGATTGAATTGGATATTCCTACTAAAGATCGACCTCTCTCCTTGTAATCATACCTTTCATTCTACAAACAAATGAATCACCATAATGCATATTTTTACCCACTCATAGAAATAAAGGTTTTGCCAACCGATCAATACCTTAAGAATACTGTTTAACATTCTTCTAAAAATAAATTCAATAGTTACTCTTTGACAAAAAAAATTACAATACTTACTCATATTTGGTTAATGGGTTATATTACTCATATTTGGTTAATGAATTATATATAGCACACCTAAAACAATTATTGTTTCTAGAATCATATAAGTGGCTCTGTTGTAGACTCTAATTAGGGATGGCCAACCAAGACCTAACCCACATGATTAGAGCCAACATGATGCATACACTTCCGATCGTTTATTTGGCTTTACAATATTAATATGATTGGTTATTAGTCATTGAATTTATTGTTGAAAAACTTCAAACACCACACAATATTTCTTATCTTGGTTATGACTATATAGTAAGCATTTTTATCAAATAAACTTCTGCCAAACACAGTTCATGTTTGGTTGAAGACTTTGATTAACTCGTCTACATTTTTACACTGACAAACAAATAATTACTGCGGGAATAATAACGGTTTCATCTTTTTATACAAATAGTAGGGACATGACCCAATTTAGCTAGTACACTTGGGTCAACAATTGAAAGATTTTTCATATATATTGAATTATTGATAACAAATTCAAGTTAGATTAGGACAATAGCTTGAGCAGTCCTATAAAAACATCAGATGATTTACCATATATAAAAGAAAAGGGTACCATTGCTTGTTATAGTTTATTCAAACACTAGTGGACAGAATAAGCATGCCCAAATGAATGCTTGGCAGGAAAAAAAATTGCTTTAATCACACTGATAACGAAAGCAAAATTTAATTAATAGAAACTGAAAGTGAGAAGTTTTTATAATGAAAAAAAGAACGATAAGATCAAAGAAACAATGTGAAAACGAAATGTTAAATATTTAAATATAAACCATCAATTTAATCTCTCTCAATTATCACTCTTCATTTTAATTTCTAAAACATGGTCATAAAAATCCGACAAGTTCGTCTGTTGTTTTTGTCATTGCTCCGTCTTAAATTTGTTGGTTTTGGATTTTCAAACTGTTGTATTTAGACCTCTAGCTTTTATTTAAAAACAAAATCATATATCGAAGTTGTTACTAGGTTGACTTACGTCATATTTTTCTTTTTAAAACGTTTCGTGACACTGCCTAAAGATGATGCATTGTAGAAATTGTTTGAGAATTACACCGTCGAATATGACTATGAATGTCACTCTTTTAAAACTGAAATCAATCAATTATAGTATTATGATCACTCTATTATGACATTGTGACCACTCAAATATGGTGTCATCACCATTATAACTTTTAACATTTTCAAATATCAATATGTATTTCAACCACTCTAATATGATGTTACGACCATTCTAACATCTAATTTCTCCAACCGTTAAGAATAATATATTTTTAAGATCATTATTATTATAATACTGAAAAAGGGCCAGCCATGATCTTAAAATATTATTTATTCTGAAGGAACATAAATAATTGAAGGGACTATGTTTTAAAAATCATTCTTAATTTTAAAGGGACAATATACCGAAAAGGGACCTTGGTCATAAGAATACTCTTAATTTCGGAGGGACAATATACTGAAAAGGAAATCACGGTCTTAAGAACACTCTTAATTGCGAAGGGACATTGTCAACACAAGTCAAAGGGGGAGAAAAAAAAATACTAGAAGTTTCAAGTACAAAAATATTTTTCGGTGAGAAATAATAAGTGAAAAAATGTTTTTCGGTGCGTAGAATGCATGAGCTCTCTATTTATACATAAAATTCGTAAATAATAAGTGAGAAATTTTGGGAACAAGTAATACATTACCTTGGAATTAAGTAATAGATCAAGTACAAAAATATCTCAATTAAGTATCAAAATATATTATATTAAGTACAAAAATATATTATTGAGTATCAATATTTTCATATCACACATCAAAATATACTCACTCTGTTTCACAATACATGTCGCTTTTGAAGAATAATTTTGTTTCACCTTACTTGTCACTTTTAAGTTTCAATGCAAAATTAATTATTGATTTATCAATAATACTATTGCCTATTTATTTAGAGAGAGAAATAATAGAATGAAATAATAAATAAAACACAAAGAACTTCATCAAAAATAAAAAAATTTATTTGATTCCAATTGGTATGCGTAGTTTTCTCAAAAAAACGATAAGTATTGTAAAACAGATGAAAAATATTTCAGACTGTGTTCCAAAATATTTTAGATTGTGTTCCAAAATATGTTTGCAAAACTTAGGGCCTAAGAAACCTCTTTTTAATAATGATTAAATTAATTACTTAATTTAAAAAGCACTTTTTAATAATGATTAAATTAATTATTTAATTTTACATTTCCAAAATAATAAAATATATAAATATAAATATATTTTTTCTTTAATGTTTATTTCGTTCACTTAATTACACACCCCGCTTAACTGTACACTCCCACTATATAAACATTACTAATGTGTGTGTTTCATCCGATGTGGGACTTCCACTTTTTTCAATTCATATAACACTAGTTTTACCAAATTTAAGAATTTGTGTTTAGTCTTTTAACATAATTTTCACACATGTTCTAAATAATCTCTCACTTGAATTTAAAAAATGGTTTCAAAGATGTTTCTATAAGGTTGCTAATAAACAAAGGTGTTGCCTACAACTTGAACCTTTGCATAGTGGATGCCATTATGAATTAACAAAAGTTGCTCGTTACATTGAACTCTATCTCAGACATAGAACCCGCATAAAAACTTTTTTCCTAAAGTGTAATATAAAAGATCGTGTGTTTATAGCCATGTACGTTTATCCCAGTTTGACGAACGCTTTAGGTATTTTGCCTCAAAATCCCAAAGGAACCAACCTCAACTCCACGTTCGTATAGGCGAGTGCAAGAGTACTCTTGTAGATATGTACTTCACTCCACATAGAGTATAGATATCATTAAGAGTTTCTATTATCTCAGCCTTCTGTCGACGCATGAATCATGCTTATTTAGTTTTATCATAGCATGTTTTTACCACTCATGACTTGTTACTACCCATTGAGTCTATATCTTGAGATCTCCATTCATGTAGGTCGTGTTACCATCACTTGTGATCTTTAGGCATTAGTCTCATCCTATTGGATGTGTTTAGGACTTTCTTTCTAGTTATTCCTTTCATCAATGGATCAACTAAGTCATCATCATAATCAGTACGTGCACGATTTACTTTAACCGTTTCTTTATAGCTCTCTAATTATTTTATGTTCGTGCCTTAATTATCGTATTTTACCATTGTGATAACGATTCAAAATTTTGAAATAACTATGGTACTATCACAATGAATTAACATTACATACAACAATTTCATCAAATAGGGGTTCTCAACTAGCATGCATTTTCTCAACTTGCTTCTTTACTAGTTTCTCTAGTGTTCTCATCTCAAATTCATTCTATAAATGGGTTGAGTCAATATCATTTATTTAAAAAAAAAACTCTTTAATGATGCTTAATGTGTAGCTACTAGTAGCTCAAGTCTCATATGAAGGATGTTGTATTTTGTATTTTTTTGTACAAGGTTGAAAGAATTTACAAATTATTATTTAAATTTTAAATATTAAAATACCTACATAATCAGATTAAATTGTGGAAAGAGTAATTTTTTTAGATTACAAATTGATTTTTTTAAGGGAGATAACAAATTGATTTGATTCATCCTTAAAAAAAATTGATTTGATTCAATATTTAATTAAAGATGATTATTATATAAAATAAAATAAAAATAAAATAAAAGGAAAGAAAGGGGTGGATTCCTTACTCCCAACGCATCTGAGGTTCGGAAGTAGGTTTGGAGCTAGGTTTGGATGAAGACTTTGTGAGGATAAGAACGACCTTACCCCTCTCTCTCTCTCTCTCTCTAACAAAAAACGCTATCTACCGCTTCCAAGCCCTACAAGAACCCATTCCCTCCCTCACTCTTTACTTCTCAAACTCTCAACTTCAAACCCTATTTTTCTGCCTCTCTCTCTCTCTCTCTCTCTCTTCTTTTTCTCTCTCTACTCAAAAAACAAAACACCATTCACTTTTTCACATTCAAACTTCAAACCAAACACACACCAATGGCAATTGAAAATCAAGAAAACACCAGTGTCAGAGAAATCAAACCAAAGAACAGGAGAATCATGGTATGCACAATACAGCACGAGATTCTTAATGGGTTTTTTGTTCTTTGTTTTAATGTTAATGTGTTCTGTTTTTTTCTACATTGTACTATGTTCTGTTTTTATTGATTATTGATTTGATTTCTGAATAGGGTGCTGGAGGACCTGATGATGATGATAACAGATGGCCACCATGGTTGAAACCATTGTTGAAAGAAGCTTTCTTTGTTCAATGCAAGATACATGCTGATTCTCACAAGAGTGAATGTAATATGTATTGTTTGGATTGTATGAATGGTCCTCTCTGTTCTCTCTGTCTTGCTTACCACAAAGACCACCGTTACATTCAGGTTTGTCTTCATTGTTCAATCAATTCATAAATTTTTTTTTTTACTTTTTGTAGAAAAACTTATAATCTGACACATTTTGGTTCATGGGCTAATTATAGATTTGTTCTTTTTTTGGGTTGATTTCAGTTAAAAGTTCCACTTTTGTTTTCTGTGCTGAGATCTAAGTCTTGTTCTGAAATGGGTTTAAAAAAAAAGTGACCTTTTGCTGATTTTCAGCTATTTTTTCAATGTGTGTGAAGAATGTTTAACCATTGATGTATAATGTCTAATTAATGTGATAAAGTTTGTTTTTTTGTGTGGTTTAACCATTGATGTCTAATGTTTAATTAATGTGCTAAAGTTTGTTTTTTTGTATGGTTTGAACAGATTAGGAGGTCTTCATACCATGATGTGATAAGGGTGAATGAGATTCAGAAGCATTTGGACATTGCTGGTGTTCAAACCTACATTATCAACAGTGCAAGGGTTGTGTTCTTGAATGAAAGGCCTCAACCTAGGCCAGGGAAAGGTGTCACAAACACTTGTGAAGTTTGTGAGCGCAGCCTTCTTGATTCCTTCCGGTTCTGTTCTCTTGGTTGCAAGGTAATTTACTTTCCTTCTTGGTTTTTTTTTTTTTTCCACCAATGTATTCTCATCAATTATTTTGTATCAGAATCTGAACAAATCGCTATTGTTCGGCTATACTACACACTATAGCGCAGCTATAGTGAAATATAGCTGCACTATAGCAATGTTGTGTAGCGGAATTTGAACAACCTAATATTTTCTGTGATTTGTGATTGATTGACAACATTGGATGATGTATTTGCTTTCTTTTCAAGCTAGTAAGGAAACTTTTTATGGGTTAAAATGAGTTGAGGTTGACTTTTTCATAATGGGTACCAATTGATTCACGAGACTCTTGTATCCTTCAATTTAATCTTTTGCATAAATTTCTTCAGAGCATTAAAAAACTATGAATGTTGGGATTTGAATATTGACTTATAATCCATCGATGTCAAAATCATAACTATTATGTGTTCAACAAGTTTATGATAATTGTACTCAACTTTGATTTGTTAATCAATCAATGTGAATGTGAATTGCAGATTGTGGGGACATCTAAGAACTTCCAGAAGCAAAAGAGACAATTAACAGCAATGGCATCAGATTCTTCTGAGGAGTCATACAGTAGCAACAACATTCATAGCCGTCAGAAGAAAATCAAAGTTCAAAGCTTCACACCATCTACACCACCCCCAACTTCAGTTAATTACAGAACAACCACCAAGAGAAGAAAGGGAATACCACATAGAGCCCCATTGGGGGGACTTGATTTAGAATATTAGATAGTTAGTTATATTTAAGTTATTTGCTATAATGCCCCTGATATATATATATATATATATATATATATATACTAATACAAGTACTTTTTTTTTTTTTTTTTTATAAAAATTTTTTTTTTTTTTTTTTTTTT
>Ga0099826_10001179_pt1 | contig 15123 bp, 10 predicted proteins | sample Mtrugardesep15_FD_76830 | JGI IMG/M metagenome (GOLD analysis project Ga0099826, IMG submission 76830) | Root nodule microbial communities of legume samples collected from California, USA - M. trunc garden sep15 | ecosystem: Host-associated > Plants > Roots > Nodule | place: USA: California... | reverse complement strand
GTACTTTGTCAACGCTCTTCAAAGAACAAGCATCCAATGCCTTCAAGTTCATTTGAATTAGTCGTTGCTTCACTCTTCTGGTCTTCTGCAATGCTTAGACGAGATTAAATCCATTGAACAACCATTAAAGCTTTAAGTCTTGCATCTTCTGATGAACTACAGCTTCTGGTGATCTTCAGCTTCTGATGAGACGCTTCTGATGAACTTACTTCTAATGACATCATCAATTCAGGAGCACTTTGTCTTCAGGAGCACTTTTGACTTCAGGAGCAGTTCTCTTCAGACGCTTTAAGCTTCCTTTATGTTGATACCTTTTCTCTCTTTTGTTCTTCCAGAACCTAATAATGATCTCAAATTTTTGTCTATGGTCATGTACACTTGAACAAATATTAGCATATCCAATTGACAATTTTTAATACCTTGTTGTCATCAAAACTCTCAAGAGGTAGTGTTAAACACATTTTGGTCCAACAGAATTAGCTTCCGACAATAGAATATTCAGAATAAATGGCAAATATTTGAAAAAGTATAAGCCTATATTGCAGGAAGTTAACATACTACAAGAGTAGTTTCGACAAGAAACAAAAAACTTGACATTATAATTAAACCAAAATTAATGCCAAAATGACAATTGTTTAGGACCATAGACATTGTCGAATGTTATACAAACTGAGGCTTAAAAGGCCAGCTAACTTCAAATAAACTTAAAGTCTATGGTTAGCCTTTAATTTTTCATAAATGGATTCACAAATTTCTAGCTTCACTTCCACAAATTCTTTTTCCAGTGTGGAGCACGTGACATCTTGCTCAAGCTTGATTGTTACTTCATAGTGTTCAATAGCTTTTAGGGCTTTTGATTGCACCACTTTGTCTAATTCTTTACCCGAAGTATCGAGGGATAAAGTTTCTCGTCCCACAGAGTCATACCTTTCAAGATGATGCAAACGAAGATTGCAATGTTCCACAATCTTTTGGGTAAGTTGTTGTTTGTCGTAAAGGAGTTGTGTTATTTGTCCTAGGAGAGGAGCAAACTCAACTAAGAAAACAAGAATAGAGGCATTGGTAGTAGATTCTTGAGAATTGCTAAGAGTTTTGACTAAAGCAATCAAACCTGGGTCATGGTTAGAGTCCTTTTCCAACACATGAAACTGGTCAACATTCAAAATCTTTTGTTGCAATTGTTGAAGGAGACCATCAGTGGCGGATCTAGAACAAATTTGTTGGAGGTGCCAAAAATGTATGTATTATATATTAAACGGTTTCAAGTTAAAATAAAGAGTAGATATGAGGTCAAGTGGTTGGTTTTCCAAGATCATTTTAGGGGGAGCCGGTTCAAATCCACTTTGGAACACTTTTTTGATTAAAATATTAAAATTAGAGTTGAATTATTAAAAATAAGCGGCTGTGGGACTCGAACCCATGCCATTTTGCTGAAATACAAGCCACCTTTCCACTACGACCAAGTTAAACATGTTGTAATAATATGCCTAATATGATATATATTGTAAACTTGGGGGATACCATGGCACTTGGGGGTCTCTGAAGAGATCCGCCCCTGGAGACCATCATGAGCACTCTCAAAATAATGTGGGTTAAATTCTTTAGGGTAACCCGGAGAAGAAAAAGAAGAAGGTATGTTACTCTCTATAATGAGCCTCAAGGCCATAAAAGGATCTTTAGCCTTTAGTTTCAAGAAGTCTTCATTGCTCATGAAGATGCAGAAATTTGGGGCTGGAGCCATGATGTGAAAGAGAGTTTGGGATGTTTTGAGAGCAAAATTTAAGGGATTTGGAGTTTATCTCTAAGAAGTCCTATTTTATAATGCCGTTAATGAGAAACGGTTAAGAGAAACTGTCAAGTTCGGGCCCTTTAAAATTAAGTCACGCGCCCCATGATGGGAGATAGTGGAGAAATTGGTTTCAAGTGATTCATATTTATCTTTCCAAATAAAGGCCATCATATTGTTTTCATACAAGTCCGTTATTTTTTCCGAAACAAAAAATGGTGTTCTATTCAATGTTTGTCGATATAATTATGTTATGATTCAGTCATCAGGCTAATAAAACTACGGAATGGACGATCAAAGTTAAATTGAAAAAGGAAGTCAATGGCATTGACCAAATAGCATTGACCCAATATTTTTTTTATCACATACTCCAAAGGAGCTTTCTCATTATTATTCTTTTTGGTCAAACGAACTTTCTCATTTTTAATCAATACGTCATTAAAAATGGTGAAAATAACTACTTTAAAAATATACTTATCCTTTGGTCAAAAAATATTATTATTATTATATTAATCTTCAATTTTTTTTATTTTTTTTTATAAATTCTATAATATGTTTCTCGTTATTTATGAAAAGAACATAGGGGAGTGTGTGTTTCCAAAGTTTATATTTATTTAAGAATATATGAATATTTAATTATTATAATATCATTGTTGTTTCGAAAAGACTATAATGTTATAACAACTATTTTGTAATTGATCCATGTCATAGAGATTCAACAAAATTTTACCTTGGTTGACGAGGTGCAACACAACCCTCTTCTTTTACCAAGGCTTGAGACCGGCCTAGACAGAATTCGCAAAGACTATAATAGTATCATTAAAAAAATAGACTATAATAATATATTACCTGCTTAATCAAAATATTTAATGTGAAAAAGTATTATTGTTATATACTTTTAACATACTTTATTTTTTGTTTCTAATTTATAAACAAATTTTTTTTTACAGTAAATATTTTATAAGTATTCCTAAAAACTCACCATATAACATTGACCAAATAATCCATCAAAAAAACCATTGACCGAATAACATTGATCTAATAATATAATAATATAATAGTACATATTTTAATAGAATACAGATGCCATATCCAAAAGAAAAAGAAAAAGAGAAAAAAAAAAGGAAAAAATTAATGACATTAATAAAGTAGCATTGACCCAATAATTTTTTTAACATATTTTAAAAGAAGCTTTCTCATTTTTAATTAATATGTCATTGGAAATTATGAAAATAACTATTTTAAAAATATACTTTTTTATTTTTGCAAATTTTTAAACACATACTTATCCTATTACTAAATAAAAGTATATACTTATCCTCTGGTCAACAAATGATATTATTGTATTCATCTTCCATTTTATTTTAGTTTTTTTTTTTTATAATTCTACAATTTATTTCTCATTTCTTTTACCACTAATTATAGTGTCTTTGTGGTTGTCTGAAAGTAAGAAAATACTAATCGAAAACCTAACAGCAAGCTCCTTACACACTCAACATATCAGTCCATAATAACTAACAATATGGAGTCACACACACTCAGATCTTGCTTGAAATGAAAAATTGAGATGCAAACATCTCAACTTTGCAGACACATAGAATCAAGATGCAAACCTCAATACATCTGAAGGAGCAAACAAAAAGATCATTTTTTTCAAAGGGTAAATGAACCTAATTACTTTAATTTCAGCCTCATTAGTGCTTCTTATAATTTTGTGTGTGTTCTTCTATTGAATTTATTATTTTTACTAGAAAATAATCACCAAGCATTGGACTCATACATTGAGATCTTGTTTGAAATGAAAAGTGAAGATTCAAGCATCTCAATTTTGCTAGAAATCAAGAACAAATATGCAAACTTTCCAATCTCATTTGAAGGGGCGAAACAAATTACAGTGTAACTGAGCCTACTTACTTTATTTTAAGTCTTATTAGTTTTTCTTATAATATTGTATGTTGTCTATTTTTTGTTGAAACTATTTTTTGATCAAACCATAATGAATGGACTCATACACTCAAATATTTCATTAATTTAAGAATGAAGATTCAAACTTCTCAACTTTTCTAGAAATTGAGAGTGAAGTTGCAAATCTTCACATCTCGTTTGAAGGGCAAAAAAATAAAAATAAATCCCTTCTTCAAAATCTATTTTGGAAAAAGATTAAATGACAACTGAGCCTAAATACTTGAGTTCCAAGCCCAATTGATTTATTTTCACTCTCAATAGTTTTTCTTATAATTTTGTATTTTTTTTTCTTCTTGAAATTGTTATTTTTTCTTTTAATATATTTTTTGGAGTACCATTTTGCCTCCTCGTTGATCAATTATCAACTAATATTTGTATTTCAATTTTTTATGATATTCATCTAGCTAGCATCAGAAAAATATTAATTATTTTGAAAAGAAATGGCTCTTGATTTGAAATTTTTTTTGTATCCCTAGCAATAGGGACATCATTTATATTGGGCATGACAAATTGTTCTGTCCGTGTTATTTTTATCCTCTCATTTTTTGAAGGATCTCAAATGAAAAGACGACATAAAGTTATATTTTTAATAGATCTTGGATGGCTTGGATCAAAATCTATCTATCCAGATTTTGATATTACTCAATCAAACTTAAAAATGACGGGCTGGTATTAGATAACAAGTTTTAATTATTTAAAAAAAAAAAATGTAATCTTCGATTCAACTCTGAGAATTAAAGGGTGGTCCAAAATTCAACTTTGAGAATAAATCTTTGATTATGAATATACACATAGAAACCCAATCCTCTTCTTCATTTGAGAGTTTGATTTAGGACAAATATGGAGACCAATATTGGTTCTAGATCATAATCACTAGCTATTTTATGACATATCTATTTTGACTGTAAAAACAATTTTGATGTGAGGTAAACTAATCCTTCAAAGCATAACTTCTAACAAATTGTGTGGTGCTGCAATAATTATTTAGCAAACAAAGACAAGTTTAGTTGTTTGCTATTTTGATTAAAGTCTCATAATCCCAAGTTTTTATACACTTTTATAAGACCAACAAATTAGCTAAATTTAAAGAAAAATCAACCTTAACAAAACAACCCCTAAAAAAAAGTTAACAAAGAAATATATATATTGAATATGAAATACTAGGGATACTCCAACATATTTACAAAATCTGCAGGAAGAATCAACATAGCAAAGAGCAACTTATCTCATACATTTCTAGATCTGTATTCTAACAGTACATATTAATAATGATATAGTAACGAATGACATAGCAAAAAAATTTGTATTATGCGATGAACATTAAGAAATTCCAAAAAACATATTTCACAAACCACAAAGTCGTGTAAGTCAACATTGAAGTCGTCTTAGATGTGCTAGTTATTCACTTTCTCTAGATCTTTTTATCTATATTTATTGATTATTATGTTATCGGTTATAATTGTTAGCCCACTTTGTAATATACTAATATTCATTGATTTCAACACTAGTTATTTTTAATCTTTCAAACAAAAACACTTGTTATTTTTAATAATAAATTTATGTTCATAGTTTCATAATTTTAGTATATATGTTAACCAAATACTTTCGTAGATCGTTCGAGTTAGTAGAATTCTTAATGAACTTATTCCATTGTTGGCTTGCGCAGTATTATTGATCCAAAGAATTAAAGCAAATAAATGTTCTCAACAACACATATGCCTAATATCTATTTTAATCTATCGTATTTATTGTGGAATGTTAGACCTAGATTATATCTAAATTGGAATTACTATGATCAAAATTTTGACACATTTGAATCGAGATCAAACTATTCCAATTTCAACATAGATTTTAATTTTCTTTTAGATAAAATTTTTATATTTGAAATTTGTACAATCCGATCTTGATTTATCAAGATTTGACTTCCTTCAATCATATTTACAAACTAAAATTAAATTCTTTGATCACAAAATCTTCTATAGTTCCATTAAGTCATATTCATACCTAATTATATATTTACTCTATTTTATATATGACAGAAAGAGAGGAAGATAATCGAAAGAATCCACGTCATGCTCGAAGAAACAAAAAGCTCCCAATCCTGAATGGACTGGAAGATGGATCAACTGATTTTAAATATGAAGAAATGAAAGGAACAATGTTGGAAGATATGTATTCTGTCTTATATTTTCTAGTTTCTGTTTTCTGTACTTTATTCTTTTTTAATTATCAGTAAGAGAACCTTAGAAGATATAAGTTTTGAGAAAACATTGCACTAATTGGTGTATGTGTTTATATTAGGAATAGTTGCTTAACCAAACACTTTACTTTGTCCTATCCTTATAGAAAACATCAGGGAATCCTTTTATAAGTCTAGGATAAATGTAATGGATCACTCTTATTATAGAGACAAAATATCTTTTATGGACCTCCTCATACTTGTACCCCCTTTTATCTATTTTTAGACGTGTTTGTCCCACAGTACAGTCTGGTGAAATGTACGACCTCCAACTTAACCTATAAATGAACTTAAAATTAGTTAATCTAAAAAACAAACTTGAATGATAGATTTTTAGGTTTTTAAAAATCCATTTAGATGTTGAAACTTGTGAATTTGGACAATTAGTTTGAATAGTTGATTTTTAGGAGTGTCAAAATCGATTAACGAGCTTAAAATGTAAAAATCTCTTAAGTGATGATAAAGATAGTAAATTACAATATAATAATGATGCTAAGTGATTTATTGTATGATAAAATCATGTTGATTTGATGGATATAACAAATTAAGTGTTTTTTTTAAGGGAAACAAATTAGGTGATTTGATAACCAGAAATCAATTTATATAGCTAATAGTTAAACAAGTCACATAGATGTAGAGAAATTGATTTATGGGAGATATATATAAATAAATTGATTTATATTTGACCAAAAGTTTATAAACTTTGGATAATAATATAATATTAATAAGTACATTAAGCTTTAATTAGATCTTGTCAATGAGAATGGTTTATAATCAACTTATTTAACTTTTTTGCATATCAAATCATCTAATTTTTCATATCCATCCAATTAACTTGATTTTATCATATAATAAATGACTTATATCATATGATAAATGACTTATCATCATTATTAGCTTATAATTAGCACGTAAATCGTCATTTAAGATATTCCCACATTATAACCTCATTAATCAATTTCTACGTTTCTAAAATTAATGATTTAAACTCATTTTTTCATATTCATCGGTTTTAACCCATAAAAGGATTCGTAAATATCTAAGAATCAATTATTCAAGACTTGAATAAGTTAGATGAAACACAAGTAAAATTCACACACACGAGTTCAAGGTTGCAGGCTCAAATCTATATGCAAGTGTTCAACCAACAATTTTTACATTGTTAGTTGAACTCTGCCTTATAAAATAATTAAACTGTCTTCAGCCTCTAAATTTATCATATCAAACGAGACTTATACTTATGAACACCCCATGCATCATCCTAATTTAGTATTGGAGTTCCATTTCATTTCCTTGTAAACAAAAACAACATCACCCCTTACACTTTAACCAAAAAATCCACCATATATAAACTATCATGCAGTACACATAAACCGGCTATCACAACCATATTAAGTTGTTAACCAAGACTCCCCGGTCAAACACATATTTATACTACTTGTTTTCCCATATCTCACCTCCATTGCCATGCACAACAACGCCCATCGTAAACCGCATGTTGATGTTCTTTTGACAATGGAAGCATCAATAACGACTGGTGGTCCCATCATAAACATAATCAACAAACACCTTCACACACTCAACAAGAAACTTAACTCTATCATTTCCAAAGAAAAATCACTCTCATGGTAACCACTCAATACTCTTGGTTCTCGCCCTTATGTATGAGCTCGAAAAGGTTTAGCAACTCTTCGTTCATCGTCTACCACCCATTCCTCTTAAGTGATGTCTTTTTTATTTAAGATACCATTTGTAAGTTAATTATCAAAACTCTATGATTTTTAGATGGCAAAGAGGAAATATATATATATATAATAGGAATTTATTGATAAGAGATTTTGTGAAAAAGAAAGGATATTTGATCAATTTTGTAATTAAAAGCTACAAAATAACATTCCGACAACCTTTTGAACCGTTCTTAAGCTCAAAGAAGAATAGTTGAAAGTATAGGAGAAGAAAAAGAATGAGTTCAACAATCAGGAAGGGGAGATATGAAATGTGAATATAATATTTAAACAATCAAATGAACATCATATTATTTTAACTTGTTATTCAAAATCACGCACTTACACCAACTTTGAATCCATTAAGTGGATGCTCTCTAGGCATGGACTTTTTTTTATAAACAAAAAACACAATAATTTATTCGAGTTTGAAATAAAAGGTCACGACGTCATAAAAACAAAGACATTATAAGTCATATTATCAACCTTATATAAGAATTGTGACCTAAATGTGTCTATTCTATTGCACAATAAGACATATAGAGGAGAGTCTTACAAGTCTGCATTAGACTACTAAATAGATTTTATATCTGTTACAGTAATAAGATGAAGGCATAAAAAAGGTAGTACCCCTATGAGAGATGAGTCAGGTATGAGCGAGTCAAGACCATGGTTATAACCTTATTGATAGATTGTCAAGGTGAGACTCAAGAATCAAAGGAACCTAAAAGGCTTCATTTCAATGTGGAATCAATAGTTCATTCAAGAAGATATATGCCTCACAACCTAATAGAGTACAAAAGAATTTCTCAAAAGAAAGATAATTTTCCTTTAGTAAGAGAATCTCAGAAGCTATAGCTTTGAAAAGACATTCCTCTAATTGTTGTATGTGCCATATTAGGACTAGAGTGAGTTAGATTGAGCCCATTTGTTTGCTAAAGTTATGTGATTATGTTTAATTCATGTGATTTAAGAACTAATTAATCATGATATTGATGTTGTGTGATTTCATAAAATTAAATTGGTTATGTGTCTCAGAAATCGAGTTTTAGGATGGTAGAAATCAATTTATAAGTTAAAATTACTAAATCTAAAAAAAGAAAATTGCGTATTAGATTTTTAGGTTTTTAGAAATCCATTTATAGGTTGACACTTGTGAATTTGGAAAATGAGTTTGAATAGTCGATTTTTAAGAATGTCGAAATTGATTAATGAGGTTAAAATGTAAAAATATCGTAAGTGATGATTTACATAGTAAATTATAATCTAATAATGATGCCAAATGATTGATTGTATGATAAAATCGCGTTGATTGGATGGACATAACAAATTAGGTGATTTGCAAAGCATAAATCAATTTATATATCTAAAAGTTAAACATGTTGAATTAGTGTATATAAATCGATTTATATATGTGTGTGTGTTTATTTATATTTGGCCAAAAGTTGATAAACCTTTAGATTAATATAATATTAGGGAATAAACTTAGGTACAATTCCTTATGGTTCTTAACTAAATTCACCATGATTTCCTTAAATCCATAATTTTCTCAAAGTTTCTTACATCCAAAAAAGATGTATTTTTATTTAAGAACCATATAAAAAACACCTAAGGAATTGTACTTAAGTTTTATCCTAATATTAATAAGTACATTGATGTTCACTTAGATCTTGTTAATGAGCCTAGTTTATAGTTGAGTAATTAATAAAATATGTTGTTGATGTGTTATTATATGATGTTATTGTGCTCATTTCATGTTGATGATGTGTTATTTCTTAATATCATGATTATGATTAAGTCAAATCATTATGCTTGTGAGCCATATATTATAGACTAAGTATGATATTATAGTAATTGTTAATAGACTAATTTATTGTAAATGAACTCAAGTTGTATATATAGGATGAATGTCTTTTGTCAGTGATATGTGGTTGATAACTATCCTTTTTGTTACAAGTTGAGCCTAAGGGCTCACAAGTATATCATTATATTTAAATGATTTTATTTATTTAAACAATAACGCTAATTGAGACTTGCACAAAAGAAAAAATATAGAGTCCTTAATTAGAGGCGTTCATGATTCAATGCATCTCCTCAACACATTTTTATGCCGAAAACTCGGATTTGCAAGTCTCAAAATCAACAACCCATACAAACCTGAGATCACATACAAATTATTCTCACACAACATATCCGTCGCATCATCAGTCACATAATCATACGTCAAACAATACCCACGCTCATGCATCGTCGTAAGCATTGCTGAAGTAAAATCATTATGTGTTTTCATTTCAAATAGCGACCCAAAATACAACAAATTGAGTATATCCTCAACAACATCGCTGTTTTCACCGCTCGGTTGGGGTTCAGAGTTTTCAACGAGGGTTTCACTTTCACGGGCTTCGTTCTTGGTTTGAATAGCCAGTTCGAGTTCTTCGACTAGGGCTAAGGATATAGGTTGATGAAGCTTCTCCAATTCGTCAAGCGAGCGAGAACGGAGGAATTGGAGCAGAGAACTTCTTGTTGTTCATTGTTGAGGGGTTTTCCTTGAGAGAGATATTATTCCATGGAAGTGATATAGTTGAGCTTATTGCAGAGTACATAGAGGCGTTTGTTGATGAGGTTCATGATGGGTCCGCCGCTGATTGTTAAAGAAGGTGTCGTTATTGTACTGAAGGGTTTGGTGAATTTGGCAGTGGATTACGGTGGCGCCGCTATGTGCAGCGATGATGATTGGGTTTTTGTGGGTTTGTGACGGTGCGATGTTTGAGAGTAGATTGATGTTGTGTTGTAAGTATGATCTATATGAGAGTATTTATAAGGGATAGAAAATGAAAGCCAATGGGCTTTGGGATTTTGTTGGAGTTTTGAACTCCATCAATATTCCTAGAAACCATCTCTAGTGAATGGATAAGTGAAAGAAAGTTGTTTATCTCAATCTCACTTCCGATTAGGTTGTAATTTCTGATCAATTCTTTTTGTGTGTAGAATATGATTGGGTTGTAACTTCTATAGACTTTTTCAGCCAAGTGAACAACTTTAAGGTGCCTATTGAGTAACCATCTAAGAAATTATATGAAAGAAATCAAACATTTAAGGGAGTCAAATTTTAGGTCAGAAATTAAGTAACATGTCCTTAACTGAGGCAAGATTCCTTCATCCTAAGTTTAGCATTTTTTTTTAAAAAATGGGGTTGTTACCCTAGTTATAGAGTCAAGCGAAATTGAGTCTTTTGAAAGAAAAAAAAACGTTTCATTATACTATTCAAAATTTGAGAAGTGAATTAGGAGTGTGTAGAAGTGTTTATACACTTAAATCCTACTCCCTCGTATGTTTGATTTCTTTGAGATTATTTCACTTAAATGGTTGCTCAATAATAGACACTTTAAAGTCGTTTACTTTGTTGAAAATAGTCGATCGAAATTATGACCTGTCCAACCATATTTTACACACAAAAACAACTAATCAACGAGATCGAGGTAAACGACTTTCGTTCACTTATGCATTCATTAGAGTTGGTTTCATGGAAGATTGATGAAGAATCCAAAATCCCAACAAAAGCCCAAAGCCCAAAGCCCATTGGGTTTCATTTCATTTCCTATCCTTTATCCTATATAAACACTCTCACAAAGATCACACACTTTCAACACAATCTACTCAAACGTCTCACTGTCACAAACCCACAAAAACCCAATCACCACCGCCGTACACAGCGGCGCCACCGTCAAATTCACCATTTCCCCTCCGTTCAATAATGGCGCCTTCTTCAACAACCACCGACGGACCCGTCATGAACCTAATCAACAAACGCCTCCGTGCACTCCGCAAGAAGCTCAACCGTATCACCTCCATGGAAGAATCTCTCTCCCAAGGAAAATCCCTCAACAGCGAGCAGCAAGAAGTTCTCCGTTCCAAATCCTCCGTTGTCGTTCTCATCGATGAATTGGAGAAGCTTCGTCAACCTCTTTCCTCTGCCCTAACCGAAGAACTCGAGCTTGCAACTCAAATCAAGAACGAAACCCGGGAAACTGAAACCCCAGCTGAAAACTCCGAACCGCGACCGAGCGGGGAAAACAGCGATATTGTTGAGGATATTCTCAATTTGCTGTATTTTGGGTCACTTTTTGAAGTGAAAACTCAAAATGATTTTACTTCAACGATGCTTACGAGGACACATGAACGTGGGTGTTGTTTGACTTATGATTATGTGACTGATGATGCGACGGATCTGCTGGGTGAGAAGGATTTGGATGCGATCTCTGGGTTGTATGGCTTGTTGATTTCGAGACCGGCTGATTCAAGTTTTTCGCATAAGAATGCGTTGAGGAGATGTATTGAGCATGCTAAGCTGTGGGTTTCTAAGGCTCAACAGCCTATTGATCCCAATGTTGATGTTACATGTAGGGTTTTCTGACTTTTGATTTTAGGGTTTTGTGAAAGTTTGAGTTTTTATTCATTTTTTGTGTTTTTGTTGTTTGATTGATGATTTGGGGGTTTTTGAAAGTTTGAATTTTTATTCATTTTTTGTGTTTTAATGACGTGATTGTTTATTTGGGGTTTTTGGTTTTAGGGTTTATGAAAGTAAGAATTTTTTCTTATTTTTTGTGTTTTTGTTGTTTTGATTGTTGATGTAGGGTTTGTGTCTGTAGGGTTTTGGGAAAGTTTGAATTTTTATTCATTTTTGTTGTTTTTGATTGTCTATTATTGATGTGTGGTTTTGTGGAAGTTTGAATTTTATTCTTTTTGCGTTCTTGTTTGATTGATGATTAGTATTTTGTTGTTTTTGTTGATGTAGATGCTGGCTTGAGGGAAAAGTTGAATAAGATTATGTCGTCTGAGTATTTTACAACTACTCCTGAAATGAAGGCGCCGGTGGAAGTTGCTGCAGCTGCTGCTGGAAATTATGGATCTTTTCAGGTGCCGGTGCACGGTTCTGAGGCTTCTGTTGAAGTGGAGGGTTCTGATTCTCAGCCTGAGAAGGTATAATGAGTAATTGTTGAATTTGTGGTTTTTTGAAGTTTTATTGTTTGGTTGAATTATTTGGATATCTGATGGAGTGTAATGGAGCTGCCTTTCTGTTATTTCAATATTCTTTAGGATGGATCAGTATGTTTAATGTCTGTTGGATGGTAAAAATGAGATTATTGGATGGAATTGCATTTGGTTTTATTTGATTCCATCAAATGTTAATATCCAAATTATAGAACGTGATGTATTAGGGTCCGTTTACTTTGCGAAAACATTTTTTATTTTCATTTCCTAAAATTTGTATTAATTTTAATTTGATGAGAGTCTTGAAGTGAACTATTGTGATGGAGAGAAGATGAAATGCTAGTTAAGGATCACTTCGTCTTCCAGAAATAATGCAAATAGCTTCTTTTTTTTTTTGTTGACATTTTCATTGTTTTGAAAAAATGCAGTCAGTTCGCTTCAAGAGTCATATATCTTTTGTTAGTAAAATTATCACAAATCTCTGGAAATGAAAATAGAAAATGATTTCACAAAGCCAATGGACCCTTGACATTTCATTCCATTTCGATCTATTCTGTCCATTTCCATCAATCCATACATAACTGTTGTATAGTGTTCTTTTTTACTGTTTTGCTAGTGTTGTTCACTGGCTGTCATCAGCATTACTTGATTTGGCTTGATAAATTGTGTTAAGTGTGAGAACTCTTTTATCAGAAGGTATTCTTGATTGAATGTTTTTAGTTTTACATGTTTGAGGGGAGGGATCATGGGAGTAGAATGCTTGTTGCTTTGTTTTTGTTAATGCCTCTGCTACATACTAAGCTTATAGTGAAATCACTAAATGTTGTTGAGTTCAATCTGTGCTTGTGAATTGTTGTGATATAATTAAAAGTTGGCAAGTTACTAATTTGCTTTAGATAAGTCTGAAGTGTTGCAGGGGGGAACTGATAGTTAGTTACTCTGCTTTAAGCTATAAAAGGGTATTGAGATGAATTAAAAAATTGTTTTCTATCGTGAATAAAGTATTACTATGTGTAAAATAGTGTTATCCCCTAGCATTTGAAATGTCTAGAGGGATTACTAGTAACCTAATGGTTTGTAATATGCACATATCAAAGTTGAATATTATCTTGAATAGTTCAATTGATTCAAATTTTGTTTTTCACATTCAATCTGCTACAATGTTTACAAAACCTTGGCAAAATTTTATTTGAGGCTTAGCACTCTTCCCATGATTGAAGAATGCATGATTAAAGGTTTTGACTCCTGTTTTCTAGTCTTACAGATGGTATTGCTTTGCATGTGGTTCTGTTGACATGTTTTGAATATTTTATTGATTTTTCTCAAATAAGCCTGGAACAATGTTTGCATATCTTTAAGTTGTATATAATTTGAGTCTTCAATTATAGCTGTATGCAAGCGCTGTGCCTTGTGACTATCTTCAAATATACGTGTTGGAATTGTTTTTGTATTTCTGTTGGTTTTATGTTTATGTTTATTGAGATCAGTGAAGCAAACATACTTGTTTTTCTTCATTTAGTATTAGATTTAGATACATATTCAATACCAAATACCATTTCAAAACAACATACTTTTTTAATTAATTAATGTCTAAGAGGTATGTTTGAATTTTTAGAATTGCCTTTATATATTAATAGGTTTTTGTGAAGTTTTGTTTATCATATCAGCATCCTAGATTTATCTTATTTTATATTTTTCAGAAATGATATCACTTGATTCAGTATCAGATATGAAGTCTATATCTAATATGTGTCTATGTGAGCATCGTCATATGTCTTTGTAAGTCTGGCTGCGTCAAATGGTAGATAGTGCCACCCGCAGGGGGGTCTTGGAAATAATGATTAGATATAGGACTTGAGAGGGTACTCTACATGTGGTTGGGTAGCCAGCTCACAAGTGCTCCATCCTCCTGCCTGCATTGGGTTAACGTGGCTTAGAGCGGCGCATAACTTGTTAGGGGATAAGTTTACTTTACACACACAACACTGGTGGATGATAGCATGCTCTATGACAGAAATTAATCGTGTCCATCAATTTATGGTGTGTATTGAGTAATATTCGATCTCACTGTCCGCCATTAGGCATGTTTGTGTATATTAGAGAGGCACCTGCTGAGTAGCATAAGTTATACAATATTATTCAAATAAGTTTAAACAAAAACCACATGTTAGTGTTGGGAGGGGATGGAGATGTTAGGTGGTGAAAAAGAATGACAAGATTTTGTGCCATGTGAACTTATTATATACTGTTGTGTTTTGCCTGTAGCTGCTCTACCCTTCACCTCATTCTGAAATTGTTATTGTGCATGTTACCTGAGTTTATCCCTTACTATGAACAGTAAATGTGTTTCCATGTATTTATTTTTAAAATTATTTTATATGTTCTTTGATATGATTTCTGTAAGATTTTTTTTTTTT
>Ga0099826_10001177_pt1 | contig 15125 bp, 5 predicted proteins | sample Mtrugardesep15_FD_76830 | JGI IMG/M metagenome (GOLD analysis project Ga0099826, IMG submission 76830) | Root nodule microbial communities of legume samples collected from California, USA - M. trunc garden sep15 | ecosystem: Host-associated > Plants > Roots > Nodule | place: USA: California... | reverse complement strand
AAAAACTCGAATGATGTCTAGAGCTTTAGCCACCTCCTCTGAATCCCCTACAAGAGTCCCATCATCAAGATACCAAGCATGAAGAAGAAGTTTGCAACTATCTCTAATCTGATGAATAAGAGGGTGTAACACAAGAGCAAAAAGGAGCGGCCTTAATGGGTTGCCTTGTTACACTCCAGTAGCAGACATAATATGTCCCTCACCAAGGTATAATCTCGATGTATGTGCATAAAGAAACTCAACCCATAAAGAATTAGATGGGCATCTCAATCTCACCTCACGTAGTAGTGCCGACCTATCTACCAAGTTGAAAGCATTCAAAAAATCAACTGTAAGCATAGTCAAGGATCCATCTACATGTCGCAGGTTCAACACTCTGTTGACACTGTGCAAAATGGCCTCCGCCCCACCTGAAACCCCCACACCAAACTGAAAGTCATTGAGATATTTAGTCATATCTTTACCAACCCCTTTCATAGCAACTTTGGATACCAGACGCCTCCAAATAGTACCAACTGCAATAGGGCGCATCCCACCATCAAATACATAAGATAACAACACGAGTAAAAAAAAACCGAGAATCTATATACCATCAAACTTAGAAATAGAAGTAAGTTGGTTGAAAACTGAGTTTAAAGGTAGTACACTGACAATGTTAATCAACTTTACAAAGTCAAGAAATCATATTTCATATTTGAATAACATCAGCATTTTATATTTTAATAATATTTAATTATAATGATTACAATGCAACTTTTATATAAAAACTGTGTCATACCCCAATTTTTGATCTATAATCCTATTGTCATACACTCTTTGATCTGAAATATTCTTTGACTTTTCAAAAAAAAAAATCGGCAGAAAAATATTTCCAAACAACTTGGGGGAATTATGTCTCAAATCCAGAGCTCATATTAAGGGTGAAAAACACATGAAGAATGGAGAAATAGGGAAAAAAATCTAAAGTAGTCATGTCACATAATCGTACTACATCACCAAATATAAAATCTCAACTCAAACATACTGAGTGAATACAATCTCCACAAAACATAATGAAAATAAACAGACGGATACCCCTAAAATCAGAGTCGACACTATAAGACTCCAAAGCAAAACAAGGTAGCTCCAAGGCTGACCTCCAGCAACTCACCAAGCTAAAGCAACTACTCATGCACGCCGTCTACCCATCCACACGAATAAGGTAGGCGGTCAATCAAACGACCACTGGGGGTTAGTTCGCATTCCATGAATAAATATAATCAGGTGAAAGTAGACAACATAATTTAAACTCAAATGATTAAGCAACACAACAACACTAATAATCATCAAGCAAGAAAGTATAATAAACCTCAAGCACACTTTCACCAACACGTGTTTCACTAAATTTCACCAAGTATAATTCACCAATGCAATTATCCATCCAGCACACAAGCAAGTATGACTCATGTCAAGTTATACAATGCGTCTAGATACGACTCTAATATGCATGTGGTACCGGTCATCACCAAGGTCGTCACCTCAAGATACATTTGTATCATCATCAATATAAATCATCATCAACTTCATAATCATCATCAACATAATCATTGTCAACATCAAATCAACTTAGGGACCATAAAGTTCAAAATCACATCATTTGTAAAATACGGACAACTAACCACATCATGACATTCATCAAGTTTAACACCCAATTATCATAGATTCATTCTTCTTCTATCATATCATCATGAATATAAAACCATTTGCAAGTTATCCAGGCAAGAAACCACATTGTAACAAAGTTCATCTAATTCTACAACTTTCTACATTTTCTAAGAAATTCAACAAAAGAAGATAAACATGATCAAACGCCTCAACCACGCATATACACTACCCACACATGATCACATTAGCATATGCATATAGACATCATAGGCTAATTCCGATTAATTCCAAAGTTTCAAAAAGTTCGTCTCTTTTTACCATTTTTCAAAAGAATTCCAGTTTTCAAAGCAAAGTTAAGTTAAAACCCATGAATACCATTCAAAACATTTTTATAAATCAAGGTTACAGTAAACAAACCTAACCCTACCCTTTTCCTTTGAGAAAACGACTTTCGGAAAATAATGCAGTTAAGTACATCAAATGAATCAACTTGCAACTGTCTGGATCGACCCCGGAGTACCCGAAACCCCAAAACCATGAGTTGATGTCATGGGCAACTCGTTATATTGTTACTTGCTATAGCGAGTTTGACAGATACAAAGAACCTAGATTTTTGGGCTCCTCTCGGGAACTCACTCCATTTTCACCCAAAAATCCCCTTTTTGATCCCCTTGACCCCAAATTCGACCTCAAAACATGCACATTAATTTATAAATATCAAAAGGCATTTAAACCCACAACAAACTTGGAATCATAACACCAATTCACCTCAAATTCATCACCTAGTTCAAATTTCAACAAAACTCATAATTTTCTCATTTTGCATTCAAACCTAAAAAATAACCACACCAATTCAAACCCCATCAACATACAAATATAAACAAACATTAATGACATGAATACAACATGTTTCAACAACAATCACACACCAATTCATAATTTACACTCAATTAATAAAAAATCATCAAAACATCTCATCAACAACAACAACTATGAAGTTTAGGCTCTTAACACAACAATTTCATGAAGATTATCATACTCACAAATTCACTTGAATTAGGAGCACGTATTTCATCATTCAAAAATCACAATAGTCACAATTTAACACAAAAACACTTAAACTCATAATTGAAAATAATAGATTATGACTTACTTAATGAAAAGGAACCATCCCCCTTACCTCTAATCTTCAAGAATTCTAACCCTTGCTTCACTTTAGCTCCTAGCCTCCAATCCCAAGCTCTCTCCCTCTAGCTCTTCTCCTCTCCTCTTGATTCACTTTCTCTCTCTACCTCTTATGTTTTTCTTTGTGAAATGAATGATAAGGTTTAACCTAATTCTCACAAGAGATAAGCTTATATACCACCTTATAATTGGACTAAATCTCAAGTTGTCTTAATTGGCTCAATATTCTTACCAACTAATTCACCAAAATTACTACTCACTTAACTGTTAAAATACCGAACAATTACCGTCTCTAAAATATTACTCCACTCACTAGAAACCTAGTAAAATAATTATTCCCACTTAAGACACAAAAATAACTTTTCTAATAAAATTACCATTTTACCCTTGCTCGCCAAATGACCAAAATACCTCTGAGTCTAAAATGACTAAAATACCCTTCTTAAGCCAAAATCTAGTAATCCCGAATAAAAACACACACACAGACAAATAATCACATACAAGCACATATAAACACATAAATAAATAATTAAAATAATTCTAGCTAAAAACAGTCTGTTACACGCCTCTGCATAGAATTGGGTGCCTTGTGCATCTACATTATGAAACTTGATGGCTCAGAGACAGAAAGGTGTGACCAGAGCGATTAGAAGTGGCATTTTTCAACCTTGAAAGAAAGATCAAAGCCAATTTTTGACATTTACTATATGTTTACTTTCTAGAATCTTTGATGTGTATTTTATTACTATGTTTAATTATGATATAGCATCAAATGACATTTTTGGCAATGTTTTTAGTACTTGTCTTTGCATTTAAAGACAAATAAGTTGAGAGATAGAGGAGTTGTAAATGGTATGAGCCTATGAGGAATATATTGTATTGTTTTCAATCGAGTCGTTGTAATTTGAAATTCTAGCACACAAATTTTACGATGTTCTATGAGATGTTCCAACACCAAGCACGTAGAAAACAAATGTTGTGTCTAATGTTTAAACAACATGCAAACAAACATAAAATACATAAAGGTAAATGACAAGAAAGTAAAAGACACAGAGAGTTTGTTGACTCAGTTCGGTGACAAACACACCTACTCTGGGGGCTACCAAGCCAGGAAGGAAATCCACTAGTGTAGTCCTTCAATGTGCCTTCATGTGGAGTTTTGAGAATCTCCAAAGCCTCCTTAGCCATAGTAAATTGCTTGATCAATCTTAACATGTTCTTGTCTACCCCATTGAATAATGCATTCAATGCTTTGGAATTTCCAAGTGCTAGTTCATCTTTAATAGTGGTCAATTCTTCTTTTGGTTTCAAGACAGCTGCCTTGTTTCCATCTTTGTCAAGAACCACAGGATGTTCCCAACCTCTCATAACTGCTTTCCAGGTATTGCTATCAATAGATTTGAGGAAAGCACTCATTCATGATTTCCAGTAGTCATAGTTTGAGCCATCCAACATAGGTGGTCTGTTCACAAATCCTCCTTCCTTGTCCATCATGCTAGAAAGAAACTTCGTTGGAGCTCACCCTAAAACAGGCAGGGTGCCTGCTCTGATGCCAATTGAAATTCTAGAACACAAGTTTTAAGATGTTCTATGAGATGTTCCAACACCAAGCACACAGAAAACATATGTTGTGTCTAATGTTTAAACATCATGCAAACAAACATAAAATACACAAAGGTAAATGACAAGAAACTAAAAGGCACAAAAAGTTTGTTGTCCCAGTTCGGTGACAAGCACACCTACTCTAGGGGCTACCAAGCCAGGAAGGAAATCCACTAGTTTAATCCTTATTCTAAAGTTCTCAGCAAACTATGTTTACAACTTAAGACCTAGGACCTGCCCGTCTAGATTTCAACCTAGGAACTCCTAGATCTGAGATCTCATCTCACTATCCTACAATCAATCACAGCCCCTGCGACTATCAGATTAAAACACACTAAGTTGAAGTTACCTTCAAACACAAACTACAACGTTGCTTCAAAGCTTTGGTGTATCACACGAGTTACAACTTAATAAAAAGTCCTAAGCCCGCATCAAGGTGATACAAGAAAGGCTCACAAATAAAAAATAGTCCTATACTTGCATCAAAACAATACAAGAGAAGAACACACAAATAACACGACTCAAAACCCTAAAAACTAGTCTTTAGAATGACGACTTGAATACTGAGTTATTTCTTGAAGTCTTCCTTATATAATGAAGCAATATGGATTAATTAACCTTGTTCGGCTTCAGAAAAATGTAGATCCTTCAGCTGATCTACGTGACAAAAATCAGTAACAAATATGGAAAGTCCTAAAAGGTAGGAACATCTTTAAGAACCGCCAAACATATCCAAAGATTCCCTAAAATATTGTTACTCCTTTAGGAATAAAAACACACTGATTCTAAACAAATATGTCTGTTGCTTGGTCAGCAAGATATGAGGACGAGGATTCCTTAATAAGATAAAGCGCGTGTACATCAAAGCATAAAACGAGGCATACTGAACCGTGTCAGGATGTTGGAACATTATATCCAACATCTCGTAGAAATGCCAAAAACATGTTGGAACATAGTATCCAACATTAACACATCGATAGGTTTTTTGAATGTTTTGCAGTTAGAAATCATGTAAATCGAAAAATCAAGACATCACATGAAGGATCAAGGATATGAAGATTAAAATCAATGGTTCTCAGAATTTTCTTAAGGACAATACAAAGTGAAGAAAACGAGAGAAAAACATAAGATTACGCACATCTAGGGCTGCCTTAGGCATGGCTCATGCCTCGTAGGGCGTGAAAGGCACCCCTGCGAGCGTGGCTAGTTCCCGACTGCCGACAGATTTTGAATGCAGCTTGTTTTTCAAACCGGATCAGTGCAAAAAAAAACCCATTTTTCTTCTCTTAAACTGTACCCATTCATTATCTATAAATAAAGACCCTTGCTCTCATTATTATTCATTCTGAAACGCTTGACGGTTGGAGAAAAAGTTCAAACATCAGAGCTTAAAGGCAAGATTCTTTCTTCTTTTGTTATTTCTAGGGTATATTTTTCTGTTGTTTTATTATGATGGTTGTTCCCATGAGCAACTAAACCTATTGATTACGGTCAAGGAGAGAAAAATACACAAGAAGGGGGGTTGAATTGTGTAAGATATTTTGAGGATTTCTTTTTATTTGGTTGATCAGCCTGACCAGAATATGAGATATACAGTTTCTTATGCAGAGTCTATGTGTAGCAGATAAATACAAAACACAAAGATAAAGAGGTAAGGATAGAGAAAAAAGACACATAACCATTTTATATTGGTTCCTCGTACAATCCAGAAGTAGTCAAGTCATAGTGACGTGCAATCCTCATAATGACGTAGCCTAGTCAACTTCTATGTTGATATCCTTCAGAGAATCTGTGGATGTTAGTCCCCAACTTCTATGAGAATCTTGTCTACTAGGATGCTGACTTCTAGTTGACCTTTCAGTGGATCTTCATCCATAGTCTTCTAAGCTTCCTAATCTATTTCGGATACTCTTCATATGTTCCTTCTTCATGACAACAGTTCATGCACACTTGAACATATCTTACTAATCCAATTATTCTTCAATACTTTGTTATCATCAAAATCAAAGAGAACTTGTATGAACCATTCTTGTTCTAACATAGGGTTCCTTGATAAACCCCTTCTTCTTTGTTGGATATTATTAATAAAGTATTTTATTCAGTGTATGTTTTACAATATTCCGATTTAAATTAGTTGAGCCCTCTCTTTAATGCTTCATCAATTGGTTAACTACATTAGTAATCTCGAGGAATGATTTGTAGGATTAAAGTAGGCACTGACAACTCGAAATTCTTCAGTTTCGTTGGCTTTTCTAATTACCCCCTTTTTAATTATATATTAAGAGGCCTAATACATCCCCCGGTCCCTTAACTTATTTTATTTTCTCAGTTTAGTCCTTTAACTATTAAGCGTGTCAGTTTGGTCCTATAAGTCTTCATCCGTTTACTGTTTCGGTTTTTTCTGTTAGTTTTTTAATGTATATTATTCCTGATATCATTTTAACCACTTGATTGCAGGTCTATAGTATTTAAGAGTGAACCATCAACACTTGATTTTTACAGTTTTCTTCATCTTCTCTCTTCATCATACTATGCAGAACTTCAAATCACCTTCATTGATCATATGCAGAACCAAAAAACACATCAAATCCTAAAATCTTAAACACATCAACAACATCTTCTTTACCCTTCATAACAAAACCCATAGAAAATAAAGCTTCCACTGTAATCCACCATGTTCCCAAATTAAAAATACTCAAAACCCTTTGGTTTCACCATTGAATGGTTTCACCATTGAAATTAGATTATTATAGTAGTAAGGAATTATTGTTAAGGAACGAGGAGATCTATAACAAAGGGTTAGAGATATGGCCACAACAAAGCTTGAACATGTGCAAAAGCTTGATGAGTGTGAAAGAAGATTTGGTATAATGAGGCGTAATGGAGGAATGAATTGTCAGGATTGTGGTAACCAAGCAAAGAAAAATTGTATACATCTAAGATGCAGAACTTGTAAGAGTTAAGGGTTTCAGTGTCAAACACATGTTAAGAGTACTTGGGTTCCCACTGCTAAACGCTGTGAACGACAACAACATCTCTTTGCATTACTGTTTCTTCGTCGAGATCATGGAGCCAATTACAAACGACAAACAGAAATTAATCAAGGTGAAACCTCTCTTCCTTTCCGGAATTGACAAAGGGATGTGTAACAACACATTTCTTAGATTGATTTTATTGCCGAATTTGATTTTGGTGTTGTCAATGGATTTGATGTTGGACTCAGATTCGTCGCTGGATTCGATTGTTGCAAAACTGAAATTCGTCGCTGGTGGTTTTCATTTGTTAGTTTTTTTTATCTGAAACTGATTGGATTGATTGTTGTTGTTTTTCCAGGCCTAGATCTTTGATTGAGGAAAGGGTTGAATTTTTTTTTCTTTTCCTGGTTCAACAAAAAGAACATGAGGCAGATTTGATGGGTTCAACAACATCTTTATTTTATTTCCTGGGTTTTACTGGACTCATATTGATGAAGTTGTGTTTGAAGATGAAGAAGAACATAGGGAAGAAGATGGAGGATTAGGTGTTTGTGGTTTATTATAAGATACAGTAGTCCCTCCATGATCCAATGGTCTTCATTTTAAAAAAAAAGATTAAACCTTTAAAAATAAAATATTTAATAAGGTCTATGGTGGACCACCTATAAACTTGGTTCACCTTAGACATTTAAGGCTAAAACCTAACGAAAAGGACCAAAACAATAAACGGAGGAAGACTTATGGGACCAAATTCACACACTTAATAATTAAGGGACCACACTGAAAAAATAAAATAAGTTAAGGGACTGGGGGATGTATTAAGCCTATATTAAGATGTAACATTTTGATTCTTGTCGTTTAATTACTCTATTCTTTGGACAACATAGTACTCAATTTAGGTTGGTCCTGCAATAATTGTTGTGAAAAGCTCTATGTGAGGATTATCTGCTTGTTTCAGTAAATCATAAGTAGCATACATAACTGTCTAATACCTTTATGTTTTTATCCAACAAAGATGAAGGGGGGATTCAAAGGATTCCCTAATCACCATTAATCATCTGAATCAAAAACCCTAATTCTGCACTTAGCAGAGTAGTTTAACTCTGCAACCCTATTCAAATTAACTTTTACCTTTTAAAATATGTTTTATTAATTACTAAGTTGAATGACAATCCATGTGGATAACGATAAACTTACTACTTTATTACTTGTTACGATTTGGTGCACTTGCCAATTTCGTCCATCATATGTAACTAAACACTTTTAAATTAGGTTGAATGATAAATATTTATCAAATTGTTCAAACCATGTAATATATATTGTCTTTTTTTATGCAATTTGAATTATATTTATTTTATATATCATGTCATTAATATTGCTCAATTTCTGATCAATATTGAATCAAATCTAGCTTATAGATCGATACTAAGTATAGGTTTTGTAATCAGATCTAGATATAGTATTTGCTAAGGTAATTTGCTTAAACATACAAGATTTATTAGTATGGCATCGTCTAACATTCCTATGGATATGATATTTTACTTATAACATTATTACTTGTGCTATTTGATACACTTGTCGAAATCGTCATCAAGCACTAACTAAAATTCAGAGAGGGGGGTTATAAAAATAATGGGATAAAAAAAACTTGTAGGGCACACCCATTATAAATCAGGGGGAGGTTAGTATACAAAATAATGTGCCGAGAGATGCAAAGAGGGAGATTTAATCAACTTTATTTCTATTTGCAAGGTATTTTTTTTCCAGAGATATGATGGCCTTTAACATCGCCATGGAAATTTTTGATATGGGCCAAGGCCCCAACATATGTTACACATGGCTTTTTGTACAAGGCCAATAAGGACAATGATATGAAGAATTCTTCTCTTCTTCCAACAGTTTTTACTCGCTCCCAACTGAAAAGACGTAAATACCTCTACGTGACTTAAGCCACGCAGCCTACTTGAGATAACTCACGCAACTAGTCACGCAGCCTACTTGAGTTAACTCACGCAGTTGCGTGAGTTAACTCAAGTAGGCTGCGTGACTTAAGTCATGCAAAAGTATTTACGTCTTTTCAGTTGGGAGCGAGCAAAAACTGTTGGATGAAGAGCAGAATTCTGATATGAACCTCGTGTAGGATTGCAATAGAGTATTGGCTCTGGAATCAATTTGGACCCTGCATTCTAGATTTAAGGCCATCTTCCCCCAATCTACTCACAACCGTCCCTTGGGCCTTGATTACTACATTTGTTCCTTAAGGACAACTGCCCATGTAAAGGTTAAAGGACCAAAACCTTACACCTACACTATAAATAATAACTAATAGACATTGACTCAGGTACACTGACTTTTTTTACTAAAATACCTATCATTTTATGGCGTTTACTAACTTGACTGTCAGAGTATAATCATGATCGTCAGAATATGTGTAGCACACCATCCTCTATTCGCCTCGAGAAGAAGGCTGATGCTGGCATAGTATGTCCTTGCATATATTTCTATCTAATTTTTTAAAATTATTTTCACTCAATTTAATGATGTCATAATTAAAATACTTCTACATTTATGTAGTTTTATTTTAACTATTTTTTTTTATAGAATAAGATATCATGAGGGACACCACTAAAATTTATTTGTCAAGATTAAAACTATTGACTGTGCTTCACTAACTTAATCATGGACAACGTTAACATGTGTCCTTGAAGTATAAGTTAGTTTACTAAAAATAAAAACTTTGTATTTGAAATTGTGCATTTCCTTTTACAAAAAGTTTGAAATTGAACTTTTGAAAAGAAATTACTATTTGTACATTCTATTATATGTGGCTTTAGGGCACAATTTATAGCATGATTCATTCCGCCTATAATTGAGAAAGTAGGTAAATATGTGTTAAGAGTTCCACATCAGATAGGTAATGGCTGATGACAGGTTATCTTAGGTTATTCTTAACATGTTTTTAAGTCATTTTCAGTAGGTTTTAGCAGCAAAAAGGAGAAGTATTAAAACAATTGCCTATGATTTCAGGACTTTTGTAATGTTTCCTATAACTACTAGTCTTCCTCTTTCATAATTTCTCGTTCAGAACTGTGGCAGTTCAAGAGGAAGGCAACTTTAGAGCTTCAGGAGATTTTCTATCTTCTCCTTGATTTTATAGAGTATGTTTTTATCTTTAGTAATTTGTTTTTAGTTACCATGTGTAACTAAATCTTTTTTGGTCAGAGTTCTAAAATGAACCTCTGTTTATTTTTGTTGGATATTTATTTAATTTAATGTCGATATATATTATTTATCTTTTGTTTTCTATTTAGTTTTATTTGGGAATTATTTATTTCAAAGGAGTGTAACCTTAGATTAGGTACTTAGATTGTGACAGGGCTTAATAATGTTAATACTATCTTGTTGCTTATATCTTGATATTTATAGTCTTATACTATTAACTATCTGTATAGGAAGTAATTAATTAGTAACTAGTGAAAGATACTGAAAACGAGTTGACCCTAGTAGTAAGTACTTAGGAGGTGACATCACTAAGACTAAGTAGTAACTCTGTTAAACCTAAGATGTAACTAGTTAGTAATTAAGGAAACAAGCGACGCCAGGAAATAAACCTAGATAAAATCATTCTCTTAAACCCTTAGTAAGGTAGACGTAGATTATGGCTTCCCGTTTGTAGAACTACTAAGCAAGTGAGAGAGAGTGTGCCTATGAGTGTCCTAAGATTCATAGATGGGAAGACCTAATGGAACCTTGACCTTCATTGCCTTGGGAAAAATTGGAATGCCAATTTAAGTTTATGCTTTCAATTACATTAGAGACGTTATTACCCCGCACGTAAGGATCATCGTGCGATCATCAGGTGCAACCAGACTTAGAAGGGATAAACCTAGTTAACCGAGATTTTTAGACCCCACATGTAAGGATCACCATGTGATCAGCAGGTGCAACTTCCAACCTTCTAGGTTAGTCACGTCCCAATGGCCACATCACTTGTTTAGTCTACCTAAGTTAGATACCCGACATTAACATTATATATTATCACACAATATAAACAAATGGGATTCGAAGAATCTTAACCGCTGCTTACTTTTCTGCAACCATAAACAGGTAAACTGCTATGTTGCAAACAGATAAAAATTGCAACTCTATCTTTTATTATATCGTCAAACTAAAATAAGTAACACAAATTGTTTGGACGAAACGACAATCCATGTGGATACGATTCTCTACTTACACTTTATTAATTGGTAAACGATTTAGTACACTTGTCTAATCCGCATATCAATGACCTGACAATGTGTTTATAAGTGGGGGCAATCTTCACCCCACAAGCCGGTTTTGTGAGAATGAGTTAGGCCCCAAATTTTAACATGGTATCAGAGCCTCTCCAAGATCTATTAGACCACCTGCTATCAGGTTTCCGCTATCAGGCCACCCACCATCTATGTCCACGAACCAAGCCAAATAGTGCTTGTCGTGAGGCGGTGTGTTAAGAATCCCACATCGGATATGTGATGGTTTGACAATGTGTTTATAAGTGGGGACAATCCCACCTCACAAGCTGGTATTTTGAGGATGAGTTAGGCTCCAAATTTAGCCAATATGTACACCATTTGATCACTAAAAGTTTCTTGTTAAAGTGAAGTTTGAAATTCAACTCTTGAGACCCAGTAGACTACACAATTATAAGCCCCAATTAGAATTTTAGCATATTCTACGAAAAAATTGATAGTTTAATTAATGTGTTCACTTTCTATATGAAAACATTTTAAAATTATTCTTTGGGTATAGTATGTATACAATTTTAACTTTTCGTAATTTAAAGTAAAGGTTTATCTTTGTGAAAAAGTTAATAAATGAGCTCAATAATTTGAAAAGAGACTTATTTTAGAGATAAATATTTCCTCTTTCAATAAATGAATGCTTATAATTAGGGAATTGATAGAGTAAACCTAACTTCACAAAAGGGTTTTCTTCTATTTTCCAATAAATTATATTTACTGAATTGGTTAAGAAAGTAGTAGCTTTCATTAACATGTCGCTATTGCTGACAGACAATAATCATATGAGGGAGAGGAAGAGACACAGAGAGTTTGATATTCATTTCACATTCGTACATTGTTTGAGTTTGACATTAAAAGTAGTACAAAACAGCATCTGAATTCGGTAGTTGTATGTTACCGACGTTCACATGAATAATGTTCCCTTCATTTACTTCAATCACTGAACATTGGTCCACATTCATAAATCAAGATGTTGACCCTTGAGACCGTGTTCTCGTTTTCTTTTATTATTGAACAACAAATTTCATATAAAATTCATATTCCCGCTCAAGACGAACCGAAACCGTGATTCAGAGAATATAAACTAAAATCATCGTATATAAATGGAACACTTAAAAATAAATATCATACAAGACACTCATACACATAAATCCTCGTTCTCTATAATAGCATTAGCATAACATAAAGTGAGTTTAAATTGGATCTTTCTTAGATCTTTTGTGGATATATTTTCGGTATAATTTTAAGTACAAGTATTTTGAAGTTTAATTAGATACCGGCATCTTATATGGACATTATCCAAAATTGGATAGTACTATTTTTAATAAATTTAATAAAATGTTATATTTGTTCTCTATTTTTATTTTTTTGCCAAATTGTTCTCTATTCTTTATTCATTGGGTTGTACATGTTTTTAATCACTATAAATATTCATACAATCAGTTTAAATTCCTCCAAAATTATCCTTCAATTCTAGTCCATTCTTTTTACAAAAATTCACATTTCGTTTTTCAAACTACTTTTTATGATGACATCTAATTGATAATATCGTTAAAATATCATTAAACCACAAAAGAAGTGTGTCTAATAATAGACTTCTAAAAGGGAAACCAAAGAGAATAGAGCTGCTCAAAAAGAAAGTGAGAGACGAAATTGCCCAAACACAATACTTGAGAGGTGTAAAGTGTATTTAAACTGATCTTTAGGTGGATGTACCAAATCTGCCTATTTTTTGCTACAAATCTGTACATCTATTAATTTATGCAATTCTATTTTCTACTACGAATTTTGTAAATAATAGTCTGCTACGAAAATACTAGCAGCAAATCTGTGGTTAGTGTTGTATTATTATTTAAAACTTATAAAAGTAATAGATAAAAATAGAGATTATCAATGAAAGTGTTTCTACTTGTGTTTAATCAAATAAAAACTTGTTTTTTATGTTTTAAATCAAAATTTGGGGTGATGAATATTTTAAAAGTAAAAGAAATGTCTTATGCATGACTTCTTAATGATGGTTATATATTTTTATTTGTTGTTTTAATTTATTATTAATTATAGATGTTGAAGACTAACGCTTATACCCATAGTTTAGGTATGAAAAATGATGCTCGAGTGCGATGTTGAATTTTAAGTGTGTGTGAGTAATTTTTTATTTTTTTTGGTACAAGTGTGTGTGAGTAATTATTGGGACATTAAGATAATAACAAGAACCATTATAGTTTTTCCGTTTACCTTGATATTTTTGAATATGATCTCATCCCTTTTGAAGCTTAGTTATTTTATCGTTCAATATATGCACCTTTCTATTTTTGAATAATCAAATTTGAACTTATAGCATTACAGTTTTTTTTTCCATAAACTAAACTTATATTGTCACTATACTTTCCTAATTATCTATCAGTTAAGATATGCTTTTTAAAAAAAGCTCACTTTTATGAGAAATAAAACAAATAATGTTTTAAAACAAATTATAAAATTTACCATGACCATAAGGCTGTGAGTAACTGTTTATGGGTTAGGAGAGAGTTCCTTAGAGATTAATTAAACACAAGCAAACCAAACCGGTCTAACTTTACCTTCAAGGTATTTTTCCCCACTTATAATTAGATAATTAACTTGGGAAAAGAGGTAAGATTAGTATTTCTTACACTACCCTTAAAAAAAAAGTTGCGTAAACATTTCTTATCCATAAATATTATGCATTTTTTTAAAGAAAAAAAGGGCCAGTGATATTTTTTTTATTAATAAACGATGTTAATCGCCATTTTTAGGGTTTATAGTGTTTTATCCCTGTAATATAGGTCATTTCTGATTTTCTACTCTATAATTATTTTTTAAAGTTTTCGTTCTTGTAATTTGAAGATTTTTTTTAGTTTTGGACCTTAATGGCAAATTTCGGCCCCTGTAATTTTAGCAAATTTCGGTTTACTCCCTTGTACTTTGAACAAGTTTCGGTTTACCCCCTATTAATTTTAGCAAATTTTGATTTACCCTCTACCATATCAACAATTTTGTACCGTCAAAATTCATGAAGGTCCAAAACAAGAAATCTTCAAATTACAAGGAAGAAAACTAAAAAAAATATTTACAGGGTGGAAAACAAAAAATGACATATATTATAGAGGGTAAAACACTATTAACCCTCATTTTTACTACCGTTCCTTATGAGATTTGAACTATTTTATTGAAGTTTCACGACTAAACTCTTATCACTGAACTAACACCTCTTAAGCATACATACTTTCTATATTTTTTCTTAGAACATATTAAATATTCAGTATTATTAGTTATTAACAATCACTAAAAATTGTCGGTTAAAAAACTCACTGAAATTTTTAAATATTAGTTGCTGAACATCTTGGTAAACTATATATATATATATATATATATATATATATATATATATATATATATATATATATATATATTTTTT
>Ga0099826_10001176_pt1 | contig 15128 bp, 7 predicted proteins | sample Mtrugardesep15_FD_76830 | JGI IMG/M metagenome (GOLD analysis project Ga0099826, IMG submission 76830) | Root nodule microbial communities of legume samples collected from California, USA - M. trunc garden sep15 | ecosystem: Host-associated > Plants > Roots > Nodule | place: USA: California... | reverse complement strand
TTTAGATGAGGAATGAAATAGTGATATTGACACTATTGGAGTGTAATTTTTCCTATTCATGCATATATATTAAGTTTTATCCCGTACTTTAGTTTTTCAATCTGGATGTTTTAGCGTCGTAATTTTTTTTGGTTGAATATTTGTCGTAATTTGAGCAACATAATTTCCTCGTGCTATGTTATTTTAAATAAAATAAAAAATTATCCTAACGTACCCGTACCTTTGTTTTTTGAAAAATACTGTATCCCGTACCCGCACCCGTACCCGTACCGGGTACCGTACCCGCACCCGTGCAACACAGAATTAGAGAGAACTTGACATACCTATTGACTCTTAATACCTTCAATGACTACGGTTCAGTTAAATTAAAAAAAGAAAAAGAAAAGCATATACATGCCATGAATTAGTCCTTCCCATACATGCGTGTTTCTTGTACCATATTTTTTCAAACAAGAATTAAGGTGGCACCTTACCCTCTGTCATGGCTGCGAATCTTTATCTGTATATTTATATACAGACTATACGTTAATCATAAGCAAGCATATTTATTTATTGTCAAAACTTAAAACAATTCTGATAATTCATTTGTCCTGGAAACATAGACATCAATTTTGATTTCTTGGAAGGAAAACAAACATATATTGCTTCAATTATGTAGCTGATCAAATTCTATTTTTGTCATTGTACAAAAACAAATCATTTTTTTTTTGTCACAAATAATTAAATACTTACCCAATTGAATATTTTTGCGGTGAATATCCAAAGGACAACGAAGCCGACATATATTATAGGCAAATATACAGCAAGAGTAATGGAGCATATACATACATTTTTTGTTCTGTCAATAAAATACAAGTACATTTTTATTTTAATATTTGGAGTTTGACTTAGCTGAACAACTCATATGGGATTGGGAAATATAAGATAAGATAAGGGTATGTATTATGGAGATTAGAATTTTAGTAGCATCTTTCTAATGAGAATTTAAATATAATTCCAACGCCCAATTGGATGTCTGAATTAGGACATAACTTAAGTCCCCGGAAGCTCATAATACAGGCAATCAAAGAAAAGATATCAATGGTAATATAATATTTGTAACAAAAAAAAGTATTATATATTGAGAGGAGAAGATACTTTTTGAGTTCAGAACATGTTAATGAAAAAACAAAGCACTTGGAGACAAATTACTATTTTGGCAGTTTCTGTGTCATGAATAACTCGGAGGGAATATTGTACAATTTGTGCCATCTCAGAAAGACAAATGAAAAGTTTAATTTAATATGCATCCAGTGTCCCATTAATTACTTCTATTCCAAGATATTAAAAAATATTCCATAATTTAAGTTCTTAGAAAGAAAAAGTAAAGAGAGTTTAGAGGAGTCCTATTTGATGATACGAATCTCATTCAATTTTTAATAAAATTGGCTCAATTTACCGAAAGTCGGAAAGCTTGTGGGTTTTTTTTTATAAAGGACGTGGTTCATCCATAGAGAGGATTAGCCAAAATCTATGAAAATTTACTCCCCAAACACAAAATCTTTTATCTTTCTCATAGTAATCATTGGGTTATTTTACACTATTGTATTGTGTCTAGCAATATCTATCTATCTCCTAGCTAGATGAATGATGCCTAGTCATTTTTTGGTCTCCCATTCAGTAGTATTTCGTAGTGGGACAAACCCTGCCCTATAACGAAATTTTGTTTTGGTTAGAAAGAAAGCTCTTCGATCGACCGAAAATTACCACATGAATTAGTGCATGTAACCACCAAGTAATTTAAGATTTTAAGATAAAAAGTTATAATAAAATTATAACTTGTAAGTGTAATTTAGTTGGTAGTTACTATCAATGACATTATTTGTTTCCCTCAAAAAAATCAATGACATTATTTGTAGAGGCTGAAGTTCGAATCTAGGATTCTCCACTTCTCTACACTTTAAAAAATGTGTGATTTAGCCACTAAACTACTTAACAAAAAACTTATAATTATAGCAAATAAAATTATAATGGGATGGAGAAAGTATATATTTCTACTCACTACTAAGTGTTTCATTATATTTGAAAAAATAAATTTCTGTTTTATCTTTAAAAAAAAAAAAATTATAACATAAAGAAAGTGCAATTTATATAGTATACCATTTGTATGATTGGTAAACATAATACTTGATAAAACGCATTATTTTTCTTTAAGCATAGAAGCCTGAAAAAGTAATCATATGCTAGATTATAGATGAAACTTAAATTTTAAATTTTTTTGATAGGTAAAACATGTACCTCCTATTCACACCCATATATAAGCACCAAGGTGTTAGATAGCCTTTCTAACCAAGGTGTTTACACGACGCGTCCCGTTGAGTGTCACCAACGACGGTGCAAGTAGATATGGATGAAAAAAAATCTGTTTGAAGGGGCACCCATAAAGAATGGATGGATTCGCACTTGATGGATTCCACATTTGATGTAAAGTATATGTTGGATACTTGGTGAGAAGACCATAAACCCTATATACCTTGAGTTTGTTTTGTTAAAATATAGCATCCAACTCACTTATATAATTGTTCAAAACTCAATATGATGATCTCCTTTACTCACTCATGATCCAACAATACACTTGTAGACATATTATGTTAACCAGAAGTACGTACACTTCCAAAACCATGTGTGCATTTTTAGAAATATAAGGTAGAGAAAATTGTTCTCTATAGTTGAATAAAGACTAGAGATTTAGGTGAATAAAAATAATTTCAATATGTTCATATATTTAAAATAAAAAATAAAAAATTGAGAGTCGTCATAGCGAATGTTGGAATATTAAATAAGGATATTTCGTCATATCATAGTAGTTTAGTTCTTCCACTAAACCTAATACTAGTTAGCTTAAACGCATGAGTCTCACTTGTCAATAAACTGTAAAGTTTGGACTTGATTTTTTGTACATGCCCAATTTTAAATATTTTAATTTAAAGTATTATATGTACTTTTTATTTTTTTTGGTCTAGTATTATATGTATTTTTTATTTTTATATTACAATGTACAAATAGAAATATGCAGTTTCTTCCTTTCAAAAGAAAAATAAAAATATGCAGTTTCTTTTTCTTTTTAATTTGTACAAGAAATATGCAATAAAAGAATAAACCAAGAAATCAGTATTTTGAGCTTTTTAGTGTGGCCAAAAGTTAAGGCAGGAAATATAATATTCTTCAGCAAACTGTACATACACGAGCCCAAGTATTACGGATCAATGACAGGCTCGAAAGAGTTATGTTCATCTGAATGGGACAACAACCTAGCTAAATAAATAGGATATATACATGCATACATCCTAGATACGTGAGTGGATGTAGACACGTCATGATTAACGTACGGGGTATGTTCTGATCCATGGAGATTAAGGGTCACAGTGTAAAACTAAACAAGTAACACTTGCTTGAGCATAACTCTAAATCATTTGAGAAACACATATAAGTGACAAAAAGTAAACGAAGAGTGAATTTATAATTTTAAAATAATAATTAATTCATGTAAGCAAGTGTCGGTCATTGCTGCATGGTATTGAATAGAACAGTGATCCCAAAGTCTGCAGATTTAATTACAGACATAATCTTTGAAGTATTGAGGCACTTTTGGACCCTGATGCGTTTTGTGATTTCAGTTTTAAATATAGAAAAAATATATTCAAAACATTTACAGTATTGTCAAATGCCATATATAACCTGCTCTTAAATATCCATGCTTTATTAATATGATGATGATGATGATATGATGACCAAAATATATCTGGCTTTGAATATATTTAAAAAATACGAGTTTCACTTGGAAAAGGGACAGTCTTGTCAAAATAGAAAATAAAATGGACAGTTATATTATTGCGATTGTCACGTTTGCATGGAGTTTTATTTCTATTATTAAGGATGGTTTTACTTTTTTTTAAAGGAACGATGGTTATATTAGCTTGCCTAAAAAAACAACTGTTTTAATATCTTTCTATAGAAAAGAAGAGTTTCTATGAAGTCAAAGTATTAGAATTGACACAATGAGTGTGCTTCAATTGGTTAAGTAACATCGAGCTGAGCTAAAGAGCTATATTGTAACCTAAGCATTGGAGCTATAGTTGAAGGTTGTAGAGATACTTGTGAAACTATTGGAGTGTTAAGGTCCAATAATAAATTGGAATTTTTTTTTAAGGAAATAATATATTGGAACTGAATAATACAAAAGAAAAATATTGAAATTGAAGAAATCTACATTCAATTGAAAAGATACGTAATTTTTAAATTGCATATATATGGTGAATCATTTGCGTAGGATTTAAATTATTCAAATCGGCCTGTAATATACGTGATATGTGAAAAACGATCTAGTAAAATAAAAAATATATATTTTAACTTCTTTTTTTGACAAAAAATATATATTTTAACTTTGTAATTTGAGATTCTTCTCGTTCTTGACTTTATATTATATGCATAATCCAAAGAATGATCTAGAGGTTGAAATTTTCCATGCATCTTTAGGACGTTAAAATATAGTTTTACACAAAAAAATAAATTTTTTCTGACTAGAGATGAATTAATTATGAATTTTTATTTCACATAATTACGAATTTCTTAAAAACTCATAATTTATTTGTCTCTCGTGTAAAAATTTAAAATTTTTATGGTGAAGGTTGTTATGATGTTCTAACTATGTCTACACAATTAGGGAATGAAATTTGACCCGTGAGTACATGCTTACTTGGAATTAATTGCAATTTCACACGTTTTGGTTGAAAAATACCAATAAATAGAAACGTCTTAGAAATACTATGAAACTTTTCAAATCCTTTTCATGCGTTTTTTATTGATGTCTCTGCAAAAAAAAGAACACAAAATTCAATTTTAAGTTTTTGACACTTTAAAAATTCATAATTAATTCGACTCAATTCTTTTATGTATAAAACCATATTTTAACGTCCTAAATATGCATGAAAAAAATCATAAAAAAATTCAACCTCTAAGTCGCTCTTTTGGACTTCACGTATATTATAGAGTCAAAAATATCTTAAATTACCGAACTATAGTATGTGTTTTTAATTTTACAAAACATTTTTTAGACTTCATATATATTACAAAGTCAATTTCAACAATTAGCCCTTTCGATAGTTGATTAAATTCTCAGCAATTCCTTTTAAAAGAAATATGACCTTAGCTCACTCAGATGTCAAAAGTAATTTTGTATTTGTACCCGATTTATGAAATTTTTCCAAAGGATAATGATTTTGAAAAATCATCCCTAAATAGACAAAAAGAAGAGAAGGCCAATCTTTTACCAAAGAGTATCTCTGGCAGAAAAAGTTAGACAAGAAAAGGAAAGGTCTATAGAGTTTTCAAAATTTGAAGTGTTATCACCAATGAAAACAAAAGAACCTAGAGAAAGTTCTGTTAATTTTATCATCAATTTATTGCACTATACTTTGTTTGATTACCTTGCCCATCTCATGGCTTTACTTCACAACCAAAAATTCTCCCTTCTCAAAGCTTGTGGTTTATTTGCACTTAATATATTACTAATCTTGGAGTAGGCATCGCTTAGGTCAAGTCACTCCTTGAAATTCCATACAAAGTTCTTGTGTTAAATATCCTTACACTATATAGATTTCAAACTTATGAGATAACAACCATATGGTCTAAGCAGCATGTCACATACATACAACCTCATAGTTTTTTTTTTTTTTGTTGACGTTTAAAGCCTTCATAGCTAGCTTAACAACAATACTTAACGAAAATTAACATATAGTATATAGCTATCAGTGAGATTTTGTTCACTGTCTTACAACTTACAAGAGGACAAAACTTCTTTAAAAATTTGACAACTGTTTAAGATAACAAATATAATCTCCTACACAGTTCTTGCGTCATTATTTTATAATAATAAACACAATTTAATACTATATCTATATATATAAATTCCAAAGAAAAAGTTGTAAAAATATGAATGCAAATTAATTAGAACAAAATGTCTTGTTTTGCCGGTGGGACATTCACGTATAAGTCAAACCCATGTGATTATGTTTGATCTTATCTTATCCATCCGATTGATGAGAAGAAATGAATCATGGCCGTCAAAAAATGATGTGTCCCCTTTGGTAGGTAGGACCCAAAGTAGTATTATGTGGAATGTCCCGTGAAGTAGAAAGTCAGATATATAAATTCAAAATGACAATGTCCAATCACAACTTTTTCTTCCTCTCCAAACACTCCTTCTATTTATTTCACTATCTATAATATATATCAACTTGCCATTTTATTTCTCAAAACCTTTCTAACCCTTCTTCACTATAATAATTCATATAGCAAAGTTCCTATGCTAGTTAACTCTTCCTCCAGAATATTTCCACGTTGGTTCTGACACAGAGTTTTAAAAAAAACATTTGAAAGAGGTTAATTGAAGGAAGTGCGCATGGGAAGACATTCTTGTTGCTACAAGCAGAAGCTTCGTAAAGGTCTTTGGTCTCCAGAAGAAGATGAAAAGCTTTTGAATTATATCACCAAACATGGTCATGGATGTTGGAGCTCAGTTCCAAAATTAGCTGGTACAAATTAAAACTACTTATATGTTAATGTCATCATATTATATTGTTTCATAAGTTATTCATAACATAATATATAGGACAATTATCATATATGTCAGGTTTGCAGAGGTGTGGTAAGAGTTGTAGATTGAGGTGGATAAATTATCTAAGGCCTGATTTGAAGAGAGGAGCATTCTCAGAGCAAGAAGAGAATGCCATAATTGAACTTCATGCACTCCTAGGCAACAGGTACCAATAATTATAATTAAGGAACTGATTTTGTTTAATGTCTTTTTTTCTTTCTACGAATACGATGACTAATATAGTTTGGTGCCTTTTGAATTATCAGGTGGTCACAGATTGCAGCTCAGTTACCTGGAAGAACAGACAATGAGATAAAAAATCTATGGAATTCAAGTCTGAAGAAGAAGCTAAGGCAAAAAGGAATTGATCCAAACACACACCAACCATTAGTTGAGAACAATGACAGTGACAAGCAATTACCTATGACTGACAATATTCAGATTCAAAAAACCTCTGTGGGATCCAATGAAGTGAAGAATCTATTTGATGATACATCAAATCCAAATTCTATTCCTATGGATAATTGTAATTATCCCCTTGAAATTAATTCAAAAATCAACAACTCAGTTAATTGCTTCATACCTTGTGATAATATGGTTGGATTAGGAGGATCATATCTCAATTTTCAACAACTTAACTATGGAATTAACAACATGACTCTATCTCCAAATTCCAACAACAATACTTCACTTTGCTTCATACCAAGTACTAGTGGTTCAACTTCTACTTGCTCTCAAATGATGTCAGAATTCAATTCTCCCACCATGTTCCATTCTATGTTTCAAACTTCAAATTCTATATCCTCTGGTGAAGTTGATGGGATTCAAAACTGGGAATTTGGTGCAAGCAAAAGCAGCAGTAGCAACATTAATTACCTTGATCATCAAGATAATCATCAAGTAGTAGAAGACATTAAATGGTCTGATTATATGAACTCTAGTCCATTTTTTATTGGAAACAACAACACATTTCAGCAGCAGAATCATCAAACGCACTCTTCTATCTACAGTGATAGTAATGAGGTTAAACAAGAAATGGGGTTCATTAATACAAATGAATCTATTCAATCAAGTAGTAGCACATGGCATCCTCATTTTGAAGCTGCTAATTCAGATATATATAGCAATAAAGATCTTCAAAGATTTTCGCTGCCTTTTGGACAAACACTTAATTAGAGCTTCATTTTCACTTTACACGTACGTGTAATCAAGTGAGAGATGCCGACATTTCCAACGTGAATTATTTGGTCAGAAGAAACTTGTCCCACAGGTGGGTGCTTTAAATTTTACTTTATTTTATTTTTTTCATTTAAAGTTTTCTATTGATATTGTAAATGTGTCTGATACAATCAAAAAAATTATCAGCATTATGTTACGGTATAGTACTTATGATTGGCTAAATTAAGCTTCTTTCATTTCATGATTATTTTGTTCATCAAACACATAAGGCTTGTTCCAGATCCTTCAATCAATTCTTACTCTCTTCATTCATTCTGTTATTGTTACATAGTTAGTGAGTTTTAATTTTATTAGTGTAATAAAATTGATAGCATTCTTTACATTTGTTTTATTACTGTTCAATTATTGGTTATCACTTGGACAAATTCTTACCACGTTTTGCTTGTGATTCTTGACTAGTAAGTAGTACTAGAATACTTGAAAATCACACAAAACACACCAATAACATAAACCTACATCGTCTATGTTTGCTATCACAGTGTGTATGTCAAATCACGGCGACCTGCCATGATTTTTCAAAATCTACATTTCACAGCTTTCACGGTAGAAAGTCATGATACTCCTCTTCATCACGACTTAAGATAGAGACTTGATCGGTATTGATTTCATAACTATGAAGAAAAATAAATATGAATTGAATTTGATCTTAACGAAAATGAAGTAATAATGTTGGAATTTGAGATAGTTTTTCAAATACATGCATATCACATGATACTTTTGAAATTTGGTGTTTTATAATTTGTGTGTGTCAAAAGGTCGTATGGTATCATATTTCTTAAATGGGTGTCTATCATTGTCTCCTACGATAAAGATTGTTTTCAGTTTTTGGACACATTTGAGCTCACTTCCCTTTTCTAGTTAATTAATGACCATAGATAAGAAAAATATTTCATTCACGTCTTTCTAATTAATCTGGTAATGTATTGTATTGTACGCAATCAAAAGCTGTTGAATTCTTTAATTCCCTTGAGCTCAATGATGATTTATTAAATTGATTCTATTTATGTAAGGACAAAAAAAAACTTCAGAAAACTTATGCCATGCCACCGACTAATTCTGTGCAATAAACCCAGCAAAAACTTGACACAAATTTTTAATGTTAAAATAAGAACACAAACCAACGTGACACGGATAATTTTCTTTTTTATAGAGGATAAGCAATAGAATGAAGAGATTTTTTTTTTTTTAAGTAACATAATGATTGGAGCTAACACATATTAAATGTGAAGAAATAAAATGTTTCGGATTCGATCTTATCTTCAGTCCCTACATATATTATATAATGTTTCTACCAGAGTTAAACTCACAAAGAGCGATAAATACTCTTTAACTATTTGATTGTTATACCTATCATCAATATATCGTCATCCTGAGGTGTTATGTGTTTAGAGAGATGTATTCACTATGACATTTCTTTTAAGAATGATCGGCATGTTTTCCTTGGATGCCTGAGAGTTGAAAAGATATGAAACAAATCATTATGCAAATCTTATTATTATCCAGATATGTGATGCATTCTTATGTAACCTTGAAAAGATTTTGTTAGCCTAGATAAAAAAACAATGATTTTGTTGCCACCATATATATAAAGGCTACATCTAGACATAAATATGTGCATTGTTCTATGCACCTTTATTGTCACTCTATATACATAAAGGCTACATGGTAGACTTTGACTTTAGTTAGAAAAATGATAATATTTCAAGTTTAAACTGTTTTTAATTTATTGTGCTCATCATTGACATGTGCGAAGCACGGGAGCACGATCTAGTTTTGGGTAAATGTCTATTTTACCTTCATACATAAACTAGGTTATGTTAATTTATACTCTTAAGGCATAAGTTAAAGAGGTTAAAATAAAAATTAAAAATTAGTTTTATGTTAAAAATAATATATCTGTCTCAAAATAATTGTCTCTTTCAACATTTTTAATTGTCTTAAAATAATTGTCGCTTTAAAATGTCAGTGCAACATTTATTATATTTTCCTCTATTATATTCATATTTATTAAATTTCATCAAACTTAACTACTCCACTAACTAGAGTTGATAAGAGTATTTTAGTAAATGACAATAATTTTACGATTGAAATCGACATTCATGCACAACTTTAAATGACTATTATTTTAAGATAGAGTGAGTATAACTTTTAAAACTTTTTAGACATCAAATGAACAATTTAAATAAAAAAAAACTTTTAAATATATTTAGTTTCTTAACTTATACCCTAATGACACAAGTGCATTTTCCAAAGTTAAAAACATAATAAAAAAATAACATTAATATTTCGTTGTTTTCGTAAAACGACTTAAAATTTAATAATGTTTTAGTTTTTTATCTCTAAAACGATTTATAATTTGACACCCATGGAGTAATATTTACTTTAATAGCTTGGTGCTACTCACTTGTGTGATTACAATTATAAGATTGTATTGCCTTTAATAGCAGTACGCATCAGTTTTCTCAAATTAAACAATCTCAGTTTAGATAGATTCACGTAAATTGCAAACCATATTTGAAACTTGAAAGTAATTTGTTTCAATTTAATAAAAACACAATTTAAATCGCTTATAAATGTGCTTTATAATACTATAAATATAGGTTCCTTAATAAAAAAAAAACTATAAATTGGTCTGAACAAATAAACTTTCCCCCTTTTTCATTATTATTTGCTACTTTGGATAGACATCTTTATAATCAAGCTAAAAGGGAAAGGCTATAAATAGTAACAATCTAAAATTAGATTTAAGACCAATCCTACGGCTGAATACTTATGCTGTTAAGGAACAAAGAGGACTTGCCTCATCATTCCCAAATAGTTAAAAACACTTTCAATTTCAGCAATGACTATCAAATCAAGTTAATTTTGACAGATCAAATTTGCATTTTGTGTAACATAATTGAATAGCATAATCCTCCATTGATGATGAACTTTGGCTCAACTGAAAACCAAATGGTGACATGTATTATCACAAGGGTAAGGACAATCAATGACCTTAACACCTTCTCGGTCAAAATACCAGTCTCCAACAGCTAAAGCAATTACCTACATTTTGTCAATGTACGTACATATTATTAGTATTAGATTAGATGCATAAATATCTTTAAATCTAGTTTAATTAATGTGTACATTTTCTTTAACTATTAGTATTACTTAAAACTTAAACAACATAAGTGAAACTGTAACGTTCACCTTGTTCTTAATAACCGGAGAATTGTCTGAAAACCATGTATCTTGCCTCTCGGTTTGGCAGTGAGCGAAACACGAATTGATAAACAATCCATTCTTGTTTGATTTTGAGAAGTCTATAATAGAATTCAACATGTGAGTCCTGAACCCTGTATTCAAGAGATGGTTAAATGTTAACAATAAGTTATTGAATATTTTTCTTCACTTGCAATGAATGGTACTATTTCTCATACTTTGCAGAAATTGGATTTGTGGCCTTGTGCATTTAGCATAGTTTAATCTGCATTCATGCCAATAGCCATGGGGATCTGCTGATGGAGGAGCTAAACTTGACTGGATCTGATAACAAGTAAGAAAATGTGATGGTTTAGAACGAATAATAATTTAATGATCACTACTATACTATGTAGCATTGACACTGGCACATACTGATACATTTAATCATTTCATTATCGGTGTCTACGTGTTAGTATTATGTCCAATGTTTGTGTTACTGCCACATCTCATATACTATTATTTATTTATCACGAGTAAAAACTAAAGACTACCAATTCACAAACTTTGGAAATTTACCTGCCATGAATCATAAGCAGTATTGAGAAGAAAAAGTGGTGTTCTAACGCTGGCAATCAAATTCTGAGGGAAGAAACACTGAAAAAAGGAGTAATAAAACCAGTCACTGAAAGTTCAAGTTATAAGCAAGCATTAGCAGAGAGATCTATTTTCTATTCTTTCAAATGAAACTGACACTCCTAACTAGTTGACAAAATTGAAATCAATTATCAATTATTATAATTACCGAGGTAGGATCAAGGTGATTAGTACAAATCTGTGGTAGATTCTTCTGTGCTTCCTACAATGATCAAACAAATAATTCTCAGCATGCCTTACAAATGTTACAACCATGTTGAATAGCATAGCCACGAAAGAATATAAACTATTTGTAGTAAGTTGGTATTCTTGTGATTAGTGTGGTGTTACCTGCATCCCTACAACACCGCTGTACATATTCCGGAGGGTGCGCTCACCAGATATATCAATCCTATAATTTGAATGCAAATAGAAATTAACAAGTAACTAAAGATTAATTTTTTTGTAATGATGGTAGAAATGGCACTGAAAGCATGAAATAATGTAGTTTGTTTGTTTGTTGCTTACGAATCAAGAAACAACCCTGCATCACTAAGACACTTCACTTTAGTAGTCCTTGGAAAGAGACCTCGAAATTCATCGCAGTGTATAATAGTAGCTAGGCCACCCGCAGAACATCCGGAAAGAAGGGCCTGATTAGCAAAATGCATTCCTTTTAACATCAAATCTTCCATTGCAGCTGCCCAAATACGCTGTCCTCTGAATTGCAGTTCTGCATCCTATCTCACCAGACAACATATGCAAATAAAGTAGTAAATACTCATTTCATCACATGAATGTCAAGTAAGTTCAAATCATGTATCTCAACAACGGTGTTATTTTTTCTCTTTTATGCCTTACTCTTACAAGTTTCTGCTATAAAATTTTGAGTTTCAAAAGCTAACTTTTATGCAAAAAACGATACAGGTCTGGTATAAACAAGTATCATTTGAAGAACCCAAAATATCAAATTTTACATATTAAATGAGAAAGTTAGTTACACTAATTAATTAATTACACCAGTTTGTTAGTCAGTTACACTAGTGTAATTAGTTTTTACATCTAATAGTACCTGATCTTCACCATCTCCGGTGAATGAGCCACCATCACAATAACGAAGCTTTACTCTATTCCAATTGAAAAAATCTGTGAACACGAGCAACAATTACATGATCAGAGAGGCTACTGCCTACAACAAATTAAAAAAGCAGAAAATGAAATATAATTATATAAATTGAATGAAAACCTGGATTTTCTTCAGGTTTATTACTAAGTATTCCTGTGAATGGTATCTCCTTTTCCATGTATAATGATGATCCACGCCGTGTTTTCTTGCGATAAACACATGATCTGACATTGTTACACCATCCACCTCCCTGACCAACCAACACATGATGACAGTTAGAAATCCTAAAACTTTAATTATTTCTAAATATTTTCAGTTAGTTATGCCATGGGGCATATATGCATGTTACAAGAAATGCTTTTGAAGTACCAAAAGAAAAGAAAGACTCATCAACCTTAATATCATTATTTGGTGTAGAAATCTATTAGAGAAAATAAGAAGAAATACCTCTAAATTAACAAGCCAACTGTTTTCTCCTGATCCATATCCACGATGCAAATGGTAGCCAGGTAATGTTCCATCCAAGCACACTGCAAGAAACCAAAAATATTTAATATTGAGAGGAAAGGAGAAAGGTTGTATGTATTGTCTGTAGGTAGTAGTAGAGTAGTACCTGCTCCTTTAGCAGCTGCATTGTGGATAAGGGTGAGTCCTACGAGCAGAGGATTTCCATTACCCTCAAGAAAGGATGATGCATGTTCATGAGCCTCTAAGAGAAAGAGTTCTTCAGTTTCATTGAATTGATATATGGCATAAACCAAGTTGGTGAAAACAAGTCCTATTGCAATGAAAACCCAGAAAAGTTTAGCCATTGGGAGTTAGAAAGAGACAACACTCACAAGTGAAGCAAACAATGCATGACTATATTAATGTGAACAAAAACGAAATTTAGGAGGTGAATAAGGAAGAGGTACAAGATATATAAGGCAAAAAAAGAAGAAAGTGGAAGACACAGAACTGAGAGTTTACCGGGCGGGATTCTTTCAAGTTTTATTATTGTCACGGCACGTTTGGAATCTTCCAAACTTTTCAATATTGTTTTTTTTTCTATCTATTTCTATCAAATCACCAACATATCATATTTAAAGAGTATAACTTATAATTTGTATAAGTTAGTTCTTTCGCTAATTTTATCAAACAATATAAATTCAATTGATTAGTTTGTCCGATATCAATTATACACTATTTCTTTCAAAAATAGACATAATCTTCACACGACAATTAACCGGTAACGAGGAGTGTTATTGAAACAACCACTTTTGTTGATAAATTGTTGGACAAACTAAATATTCAAAGAAATATGAATATTGACACAAAAACTAAAACAATAGAGGTGAAAGTAAAAACATAATACGAGTATGAGAGAAAAAATTGTTTTAAAAGTTGTTAATTGATATGTTAGTTTTTTTTTTGTTACGACTTGAATCATAGATCTCCAACTCTTTTATTTATACCTCAAATCAATTGAGTCATCCAACCTTAAGTAGATTTACACCCACTTTTATAGTTTCTCTAAAACGTGATCAAGGTGGGGTGTATTTCTTACATTTCTTGTTTGTTTTTTCCGTAAAGAATAGCACTACTCAAGAAACAAATAGAGAAATGACGTGATATGTCAAGAGATAGAAAAAAAAAATGTTGAATAGAGATAGGAAGTTAAAAAATAATTACCTACACAAATTAACATATGCATGGCATTGAAGTCAACTATCCTTTCTGTGGACCAAACGAGATGACTAGCTATATGGAGTTATTATTGAAGAGTGTTTGGTTTCTGTGCATTTTTTTTTGTTTCGTAACGAACAAAAAAAAACAACCAAATCTGAAAGTGATCTTTCTTATACTACTATTACTATTATTACGTACTGAATACACACGAGACAAGGCCGTGATCAGTCGTTGTATTATATGTTTTGTTTTTTTTACAGTAAGATATTTGTTTTGTTATCAACCTCTTTTCATCTTTCTTAATTGTCCATAAATTGATCTTCCTTTGTCACACCATTTCGTGTTTGCTTTTATTTTAATTTGTGCATGGTTGATATACTCCCTCCGTCTTATAATATAAAAAAAAAAACTCATTTTTTATCCCAAAATATAAGCAAAAAAGACAATCTTTTATCCTATTTAGTCTTTTTTTTTTTAAAATCTTTTTTTCAAGAAAAACTTTTGTTTATTCTCATAAAATTAAATGTAAATTGCATTCAATTTTCTCTCTCTTTCAATTTTTACATAAACAATAGCCAATAAAAATTATTTTTACATCTTATGAAACTTTTTCCAAAGAAAATACAAAAAACTATATTCCAA
>Ga0099826_10001175_pt1 | contig 15133 bp, 7 predicted proteins | sample Mtrugardesep15_FD_76830 | JGI IMG/M metagenome (GOLD analysis project Ga0099826, IMG submission 76830) | Root nodule microbial communities of legume samples collected from California, USA - M. trunc garden sep15 | ecosystem: Host-associated > Plants > Roots > Nodule | place: USA: California... | reverse complement strand
CTGAGAAAGTAAGAACCTACATGTACGTTTACGCGTGTAAGTGTATCTCCCTATAGGATTCACGACCCTAAACACTGAACCGTCTAGAAACTCCGGTGGAAGGTTGCAACTGACAGCATGAGGGAGATGAACCCAAACCTCTGAGAGAGTAAGATCCCATATGTACAAACCTATGTGATCAGTAGATGCAACTTGACAGCTGGAAGGTAGTAAAACCCCAAAAACTCATCACTTAGATAGAAGACGCTAAAAACTGAATAATGTTCGACCATTAATTAATTCCAAAAAATGAATAGAGGGGTTTCGAAGAATCCTAACCGTCGTTAACATTTTGCAATAAAAAACCATTTTAACTCCTAAACTCTTGCTCTGCTGCAAACTGACTAAATTGCAACCCCCTATCTTTTATTTTAATTGTTTTTACCTATTTTATTGTTCCTAAATAAGTAACGTGAATTGTCTATTTGGAACGACGATCTCTATGAATACGATACTCTACTTACAATTTATTACTTGGTACACTTACCTAAATTCGACCATGAATGTGGTTGGAAGGATATTTGCATTTTTGGAGAAAGTGCCTCGAGAAGATGTTTGCATACTTTCTGCTATTGGAATATTATCAAGTGTCAACCTTCACTAACGTTTTGTTTCTCGTGGTTTTTGAAGATATGAGGTATAACTGTTTAAACATTTATTCTCCTATATGTATTAATATTATTCACAAAATCTTTCACCATCACTTCTTTATATATTAATTTATAAGATGTACAAAGTGCCTACAACCTCTAACAAGAGTGTAACATTTCCATGGAGGGGAGTTGCAAAAGCATATGGGATTGGAAGGGTCCTCAGATACTTCAAACTTTCATGTGGATTGTGGCCCATCGACGTCTCCTTATTAATTCGTAGAAGCTGATGGGGGATTGGGGTGTCCCCCATTTGCCCAATTTGTGGAAATGAAGATGAAACAACAATCCATGTGTTAAGGGATTGTGTTCAAGCAACCCAAGTTTGGATTAGGTTTTTAGCATCTAATCACATTACTGATTTCTTTTCTTTGAATTGCAGGGATTGGATATTTGACAACCTAAACAAAATATTTGCAGGAGCACACAAAAAGGGTTGGCAGACCATTTTCATGGTGGCGTGTTGGTACTTATGGAAGTGGAGGAACAAAAACATATTTGAAGAAGATTTTCAGCGTCCCAACAATCCAACAAATGTTATTCTCAAGATGGCAATGAAGATTGATAGCTGCGAACAAACACATGTGACAGGATGGTCTCATCAAAAGGATACTATTTTCATTGGGTGGAAATGGCCTCGTGATGGTTGGGTCAAGCTCAAATGTGATGGTACGCATGAAAGCTCAATTAACCTTTCCGGATATGGTGGTCTTCTTCGTGATAGCAATGGCAGTTGTTTGATCAGTTATGCTCGTAAAATTGGAGCTTGTGACGCGTTTCGTGCAAAGACGTGGGCCATGTATTTGGGTTTGGAGCTAGCTCGGAGACGGGGGATTACTCACCTTCAAGTTGAAAGTGATTCCAATGTTGGTCGACATGATAACATGAAATTGCAATATTAATGGGAGTGTTACTACGTTGATTCCGCGCATCCGTGAGTTTAACAACATGAATTGGCATGTGCAAATTAAGCATACTTGGCGTGAATGCAATAGAGTAGCTGATTGTTTAGCTAAATTTAAACTTTGAACGTTTTTGATTTTCATGTAATGGAGACTCTTCCTAGGGAGCTTCAAAATATTCTCTTTGATGACAGATCCGACGGTTGCATGCCTCGGAATGTTCATTTAGTTTTGTAGTTTTCTTCTTGAGCTTTTGCCCTCTTTTGTTCCAAATTTTTTTTTATAAGATGTATCGTTTTACTATTCAATGTCGTAAAAGGAAGTTTTGAAAATTTGTACGCTCATTTAACTTATGAAATTCTTACTTCAACTCTCATTTTTTTGTATTAGAAAAAGTAAAAGTAATGGAGAAAACTAATAAAATCTAAACAAAAGATGTAAAAGGAAGTTGTGAAAATATGTACTCTTTAATAGTTAAATGCTTGTGCTATGTATAAACTAAATTGAACTAACAATAACACAATTAGCCTAATGAAAGATCAAGAAATATTATGAGAAAATATAAATATACCTTACATTTTTTTTTTTTTATGACTTGATGGTAACTTTGATCTTTTTTTTGAAGCAGGTAACTTTGGTCCTTAGAATGTGTCAAGTGTTATTTCTATAATCCCTAAATTAACCAAAATTTAAAAACATAACTAATATTACAAAAACATATTTGCATGTGTCTTTAGTTAGTAATTTGGTCATGAAATATGTTGCTCTTCTATTAGTTTGATAATTTTTTAAATAAATTAGTTTGATTATTGAATGTGTATTCCATTAAGCACATTTTTTTTAAGAAACTAAATTAACTCACCTAATTTGACATAAGAGAGAATCGAAACTGAAACTTCGAGGAAGAGCACACTCCCAGAAGTCAATACCACTAGGACAACCCAAATGGGCTCATTAGTCACCATTTTTAATCAATGAACATCATTGAAGGTACCAAAAATTTTCATGTTTAAAGAAGTTCTCTCATCTCTATTTTTTTTATGCTATCCTTTTTTTATTGTTGGCTTTCTCCCCCTATATAAATACAGGGTCACTCTAACCAATGGTATAAAGGTAAGATTTGGTTAGACATTCCTAGTTGAACGGTGCACGCAGAAAACCTTTTAATTTTTTGCTTGGTGAATTGTTTGTTTGCTGTTAAAAGATCTATCTGTTGTTTAATTTGTTTGTCGACTGTAAAATTGATCTGATTATGAACCCATAGTCGTTTGGATTTCAAAAAATTTATTACACGTATATGACCATGTTAAAAGGGAATTTTAGAACTTGGCATTGCTGAAGACTTAATTTTTTTTGTTACACTGATAAAACAGACACAATATATCTAATGTTTATATTTTGTCGGGTTTCGTTTGTTGCTGAAATTTAAACAGTGGTTTTATAGAGAAAGTCTTTCTTAGGAACAAATACAAATGTCAAAAATTTAGGCACACTCATATATATATTTATTTTTTTAAAGATAAGTTAGTTTAATAAAGTTAATGATGTGACTAATTTATGTACCATTTAATTTTATTCATTGTAGTGTATGTATCCAAATAATTTTATTTGTGTTTGTATCTATCTAAGACTTTCTCGATTTTATATATCAATAAAATGATAATTTAATCTTACCATAGATTTTTAAGATTAGAGCAATTTTTTTTATAGAATAATAATTTTTTCGCGAATCAATGAAAAATATTAGCGGCAAATTATTATTTAATGTGTAACTTGGGCAACAAGCAAGATTTTCAATAACAACCAAATATTATGTTTTTTGGAGCTGGAAGAAAAGGTAAAGAAAACAACAACGCTTGTCTTCTCACAACCAAATATTATGTTAAATTTAATATTATTATAGTAATGTGATTGGCGAAGATGGAATGTGGGGATTTAAAGCACATGATCCTACTATTCGATCTAAGGGCTATGATTAAATTGAAAAGGGTTATATACATGTGCCTCCATTCATTTCCTGATTTTTGGCAAAAACCACAAACCTAAGATCTCTCCTTTTTAATTAAAAACCTAATAATCGGTTTCTTCTTCTTTCTCGTCAGATCTCTCTTTTACTCTCCCAACCACCAATCAGTTAATTTCCCATTCTTTCATTTTAAGCTAAGATCTTTGTTCCTAGTCAAGCTAGATGCTAGTAGACCATCACCTAAGGATCCGAAATCATTAGAACTTGGGCTATAAAGAAGCTTAACTGACCTAGATTTGGTACCCACTTACGGTTGTAGAAACACTAAAATTCTTGTAATTTGTCTTAGTGTTTTAATAAAAGTTTCTTTGTTTTAATTCTGTTATTTTTTTATTAGGATACTCATCACCATGATGAGTGAGTAGTCTCACTCTTTGTCTTAGCATCTTGGAAAGCAGTACTAGGTTGAACTTTCCATATAATCCATTTTTTTCTTTTGTTGTGGGACTTCAAAACCCTAATATATATAGATGAAAATACAATGACGTTGATGCAAATATGAGGCTATTCAAAGGTTTTGAAGCATGAGAATAGTCTAGACACCTTTGGGATAGGGCTCAATAGGTTTTACCAACATAGAAATCATGAAAATATGGAGTTATGTTGGTGCATCCTTAAGAGAACAAATGAAATTTTAGAGTTAACTCATCCGTAAGCAATGATTTCCCGTAACACTAAAAAGGAATAGGATTTGGAACTGCTCATTGTAGTAATAACTCCAAAGGTTCCAATGCAGTATTTTATAATTTGCATATCTTAAAAACCAAATCAACCATTAAGTTCTCAAAAAACCAAAACCATCTAGCTAAATAATTAGGAGAAAAATAATCTTGATAATCACAAGTCCTTGAGGATCGATGACTTTTTTTACGAAGATATGCCTGTGCACTTCCTTATATATCAACCTAGTGAGAAAACTGGTATCGAAATCATCGACTAGTTTAGATATACGCTGGTCAGGCAGATTATTAGGAGTGCATTCGTTAGGTGATCCAAAAATATTGGTAAATACTGAATAAAATTAATTTCATCTTCCTCATGTTCAAGATTTTATCATTCATTCAGTATAAAATACTGTAAAAAAATAAGATACACCCATACTAAAAAATAATAATTAGTAATAAGATTTTACCTCAAATTTGGAACATGGAAAGGGGCGTCCACTCACTAAACACACAAATAACACTCATTAGACGCAATTGATTAAATTCATCCTAAAAAAAGTCCATATTAAATACTTATAACTTTGTTTACCTATATTAATTTTTATAGATTTATTATTATTATTATTATTATTATTATTATTATTATTATATATTATTAATTTTAAAATAATAATAATTATATATATTTAATATTATTGAAAACGTAATTTATTTGATCAAATATGCATAATTTTTTTGACTAATATAAATATGAATATTAGAAAAAAGAAGATAAATTAACTTAAGAGAATAAAAAAAGGATTTTATTTTATATTTTTTTTCCAGGTTCGTTTATAAATAGCGTGTATTGAAATACAACCATCTATATTTTTTCTACAAACCAAAAACAAAGTTAGTTCATTTTTTGGTTTTTTGAAGAAATAGCCTTAGAATCTCAATGGAGGATCAAAATGTGAACCTTGAACTTACACTGTCAATGAATTCATCCCAAGATAGGTCAAAAACCACCAACCATGCCATCATTGAGATGGAAGTTGTCGGACTTGATGCTGGTTTGGATACCGTAGCAAAGTCTAGACCCGAAGGTTCAAACTCTGCTATGGTGAAAAGGGGGAGAGGGAGGCCTCAAAACTCTGAGGTTGACGGGAACCCACTATCTCCTACCAATCTGCCACCGAGGATTTCCAATCAGCCTAGTGGAAGTGAGGAGAAGCGTGGAAGGGGACGTCCTCGTGGTTCTGGAAAACTGCAGACTTTGGCTCCCATTGGTATGAGTTTTTTTTCCATTGATTTTTTTATTTTTGTATTTTTCATGAATAATTTATTGTTTTTGATTTTGTTATGTTGGTTTGAAAGTTCATTTTTAATGTTTATAACTGTTTGGAATGATGTGTATCGTGTCCTTTTTTTTTTGTTTTTTTGCGTTTGAGTTTGACACTTTATTCCTTTTCAATTGTGTGACTTTTGTTATCAAATCAAATTCCAGCGACGGAACATAATTTTGGTTTTCAATGAATTGAAGATGAACCATTAACAATGTTCATGTCATGTCATAAACGATCTCGACTGCTGTTTTATAGATCCAAAATTTCTCATAATATGGTTAATTTCATACGATTAACATATTTATCTCGTCTATTCAAATCACGAATAAGATACATGATAAAGTTACCGTCTCTATTTCAAATTTGATTGAGGATATGTCTAGATCAGTGATTGAACATTCTATATCTAAAACAAACAAAACCCATGACCCTTTTTTTTTAACTTGTTTCTACTCATTCACATGGCTCTAATTACTTTTTTTATTTTATGGTTTTAGTGGAAACTAGATAATTTTGTTTGCTACTGCATTTTATTTTGTAAAAAAAAAAACTATGTTTTATGTTTCTTCAATTCATATTTTGGAATTGAAAAGTTGAAGTAGCATTGTGCAAGTGGTTGTTGAATATTTTTCAATTTATTATGTGATTTGTGATTAACACCAAGATATTAACCGGTAACACTTTTGTTGTAGACATGTGATTTATTATGAAATCCTTCATACAATATTTTGTTAAAGGAGAAATCATTTAGTATTCAGTTTTTCATATATGAAAACTAATATTGGATTTTTTTTTAAGTCTTGGAGTTCTCAAAAAATATTTTGTTAAAGTGAAATATCTATATAATAAGTTTTTTTTTTTTTTACAAATTATTAATAAGTATTAGATGCGAAATATCTACCGATCTATTTGAAAACTAATATAATTTATTTGACCATTTTTAATGAGGTCACGTAATGTTAGTTTTCCATTTGATTTCGATTTTTTTGGGTTGTGAATTTTATTATGTTATGAAGTCTTTAATAAATTAAAATATTTTCAAGTACAATTTTAAAGTCAAAATATATCTAACACGTTTCTTAAAATTACATCTTTTAGCGTTATTAAACTTATAATTTATCGACTTTATTTATAGCTAATATTCGTTTGACCATCTTTAGCGGACTCACTAAATGTTGGTTTTCCTATTAATTTCGGTTACTTTTGACGGAAGAATTTTAGGATGTTCAAAATATTTTATTTTATGCGCAAAATAATAAACACAAATTTTTTAGTTATTAAAATATAATGAATAAAATTAATATAAAGATATAAGTCTTAAATAATACGATTTTATATTAAAGTCTAAAGATTTTATTTACCTTTTGCTTTTAGTGTCTCGGGAAAGTAAATTTTCTACACGTTACTTTTTCAATCAATACTTATGCATTATAAAGATTTATAATTTATTTCATAATAATATAGAAAATAAAATTCATTTCATTCGAAGTATTTATTTAGAAATTGTAAACACAGAAAAAAAAAAACAATAAATAGAAGAAAAAATATTTGATATAAATCGTAAATAATATACGACCTTATATCTAATTATTAACATATTTTTTTAAAAAATATTATTAACATAATTTCAATTTTTTATAAAGAAAATTAAAATGATTACAAATATGTAATTTAAAATATGTAAACTAACTTTATGTCTTTGACACAAATAGGTGTAAATAATTTAAGTTTCCATACTTTTAAGGAGGTTAAGTTTTGGAAAATTATGTTTCTGCTCAACATTATGACTTTTCTCATACTATTAAGTATTAACCCTTAGATCTCATTTTACATTTGTTGTATGATTCGATTACAATGCACTAACAGTGCAAATAACTTTATACAGACATCTAGTTAATCTTATAAATAATTTAAATTTTTCTAAAATATTTTACAATGTCTATTATCTATATATAGTTAATATGCCTTGAAGCTACTTCAGATTGTTAAATGATGTTTTATAGGCATGCATGTAATTTTATCTATTACCTATGCTTGACAATGAAAATTATATTTGTTGTAGGTGGATGTATTGCAGAAACAGACAGAGGAAACATGACACCTTATGTGCTGATTGTGAACCCTAGAGAGGTAATGTGAGACGAGTACAAATATATTTCAAATTCCAATTTGGGACTATTAAAAATGGTTTAAAGTGAATTATTTAGACAAACTTAGTATAACAAATTAGTCCAATTTTTTTTACCACTATTAAAAACTTAACATTATTGTAAATAAGTAACAACTCAACTAAAACTTATATTAGCAACTCATTTCATTTTAAAAATTGGAAGAATATTGTTTTTTAAAAATTGAATTGAACTAAACACTTCAACTGATTGAACCACTAATTAGCATTGTATATGGTTCAGTTATTTGAGCGGTCCAACCACTCTTATTTTAGGTTTAAGGAGTTTAAAGACATGTTGGTCTCTTCAATTTGGTGTATGGTTTTATTTTGAAGATATTTCTCAAAATCTTTATGTATGGTATATATTGAGAGTTTTGTTTTTGGTGATTTTCAGGATGTGGTTAGAAAGATATTTGCATTTTTGGAGACAGTTCGTCAAGAAGATGTTTGCATACTTTCTGCTAGTGGAACTGTATCAAGTCTCACCCTTTGTCAACCTGATGTTTCTAATGGTTTTTCAAGACATGAGGTACCACTGTTGAAAAAATTAATCTCCTATATGTATTAATAATATTCATAAAAATATTTCACCATTACTTCTTTATATCTCAATTTATAAGATGTATCATTCTACTATTCATCCTATGAAATTTTTATTGCAACTCTCATTTTTGGTACTAGAAAAAGTAAGAGTAATAGAGTAAAATAATAAAGTTTAAATAAAGATGTTAATGGGAGATGTGGAAATTTATAATCTTCAATAGTACTAATTGGGGTAAATACTTGTGCAATTAGTAAAAACTAAATCGAACCAACAAATAACAATAACATAATTAGCCTAATGAAATATAAGAAATATTATGAGAACCATATTTTGATGCGTCAAGTGTGATTGCTAGTACACTCATTGAATTAACAAAAATTACAAAAACTTCTTCAAATGTGTATGTCATTACTTAATTTGGTCATGAAATATGTTGCTCTTCTATTAGTTTGATAATTTTTTTATGCAAATTAGTTTGGTCATTGAATGTGCATTACATAAGTCACCTTGTTTAATGAATGGACATGATTTAAAGGTACTTAAAATTTTCATGTTTAAATGCAGGGTCACTTTGATATTTTATCTTTAAGTGGACCATGCACCTTCACTGGTGGTGCTGCTGGTGGTTCACAAAGGACAATTGGCATGTTGAGTGTTTCATTAGCTCAACCTGATGGCAAGGTTTTTGGAGGTCGTGTTGGCAACTTATTGATAGCTGCTACTCCTATTAAGGTAAGAGTTTTTTTTTTGTTGAAAATCCATATGTAGTGACTATTGTATGTGCAAAAATTCTTGTTAGGAGGAGAGGAACTACCTTGTGTTTTCAATAGGTTCTTCAACGGATATTAATCACGACTAATCAGTAGTGAATACTTCCTACCGATAAGAAAGAGAAAATACAAATCTTTAACGTCTTTGTGTTGAATTGTTTTAATATCCATTGTTACACTCTTACTAAAATTTTCTCTTTTTCCAATAGATAATTTTGGCTGCTTGCAAGAAAAACATAAGCAAGAGAAAGTATGCATCTACAAGTTCAACTGCTCCAAACATGGTGACTAATCAAGAAGACATAAGGGATAATAACTTGAAAGGTCCTAAGTTAACTATTGAAGGAGAACCTAGCTGCCCAATGCATTCCTGAAATATAAAGCACCTATGTTCAACCTTTTAGATTATGGACAACATAATCTCTCTCTCTCTCTCTCTCCCTCCCTCCCTCTCTCTCATTTGTTGCTATTGCCATGTTTTTCTAGTTTTTGACTTTGTTGGAAGTGAAAGTTGCGAATCTAGTTTTTCTAGTGTTTGAATATTTTGCAGACTTAATAATTGGATTGATTTTACTTTTATTGTTGGGAATGTTATGATGGTTTTGTGGATTAATTTATTTAGTTTTAGTTAATGTTTTCAATTTTTGTTAATAATTTTTTATATTTCTTATCATTTTCACCTTCTTATCTGTTTGCAAAAAATTATATAAAAATTGACCATTTTTTTGGTTATATTTTCATTTTTTGACTATACAAAAATATCATGATTGCAATTATAAGCATGCATTTTGTTCAATATTTTGATAGGTTGTCTAAATTGGACTGGTACTTGAAAAATATCTAAAACTCTAAAGATGAGTATTGTACTTGTCGAAAGTTGGAGCTCTTAGTGTCTTCTTCACTCTAATGAACTAGCACATGAAAATAATCTAAAATCTAGTGATGGATTTGGAAAATATATTGAAGCTCTCAGTCTTTTCATCCTAATGATTGAAATGACAAACTAATAAATACTAATTTGAAAAAGTAAAATAGAATGAATATGTGTGTCTATATGTAACACCCTTATATCACATGTCTAGAATATAATATAAAAGTGTTATTGTAATAGTATATTAAAGTTTCACTCTGGAATTGCCCTAGATAAAGCCACCTCAAAGTAAATAAAATAAAAGTGCATGGAGTTACATGTGATCAATCTCATCTTATATTCAAAATATACAAAATAAAGGTCAATTTCCAATTAACACTCTGACTCTCCTCCAAAGCATTGTACATGTGGTATCTTGTTTGGAAACAAAATAAATAGTGTGGGATGAGAAATACTATCTCAATGCTAAGGAATATCTAACCTGATTTTTACCTTGGCACTAGATGAAATAAACTAGTCCTACTTCTCATTTTTGTCCAAATTTTCTAAACCCTTAAATGTGATAAAAAAAAAAGTCCAAGGATCTAGACTATCCCACAAGTGTTTCCCTCAATACTATGACATCTACATTTTTTTTTCCGGTTGTCGAGGTTTGAACCTCGGTCCTTGCATGTATTATGCATTGTCCATACCAACTAAATTAAGCTCACGAGGACAATAACATCTACATTTATCAACAACATATATGTGAAACCTCATTATATTTTATAATACTGGAGATTTATTAACTCCAAAAATAGTGCCCCATTTACCATATCTAATTAAACATCTCATAATATATAGATGGAGAGCTTAATCGGCGAGGAAGAACCCTAATATTATCACATAGCAGGTGTTTACATTGTTATATATGCATGTTACAATCTTAAGATAGATGTAAGTATATATGCATAGAGACACATTGATTTGAAGATGAGAAAAATACAAGAGGAGAGTGTTGAATTATGTTGGCTTTTTATAGTTTCTTTTTCTGAGTGTTTAAAAAAAAAACCTACTCAGAATCTGAAGTACGTAGATTCTGACTCAGAGTCTGAGTTCAGCGGATAAAATATAAAACACACGGATAAAGAGATATTGAGAGAAAGCATACACAAAGCAATTTTATATTGGTTCCTCCCACAACACAGGAATAGTCCAGTCCCCTTGCATTTCAAGGGATTTCACTATAATCGCTCTGGATTACAAATTGTTCAAGGACTCTTCCAAGAGACTTCTCAATGCTCAAGCACACCTGCAAGAGACTTCTATGCTTAAGCACACTTGCTTAAGACTTCCTGCTCTAGGACACTGCCTAAAGACTTCTTGCTCAAGGACAATTCCAAGAGACTTCCCTTTGCTTAAGCACAACTACTTAAAATTTTCCCTTGCTTAATCACAACTAAGTGAGACTCCTAGGTGCTCAAGGTTTCAAGAGACTTATTAGCTCAAGCACTTAGGCGAGAGACTTTCTAAAATGTTTACACAACTGTAAACAAGTTAATTTGTTCTTACACTAAATTTAACAATGGTAGTGTAAACTGAACAAATGAACAAACTCTTTAGGATTTCTAAAATATAAACTTCAAAGCTAAAATCTTAAGTGTTTTACGCTATTTGATTTGACAGAGTAATGACACAATAAAATAGCAGAGTCTTGTTACTTCTTCTTCAGGTCTTCAGCTTCTTATATAGGCAGTGAAATGAGCGACGTTGGAGAAGAGTGCCAGCGCAATTAGAGTCATTGAGAAGTTTCAATCAAGAACGTTGGCCCTTTGCCTGACATGGATAATTCTGATGGAAAGTCCTTTGAATTTCCTTTGTTCAAAGAAGAATTATCCGTTGCATTCTCTTTGTTCTTGAGGTCCTTTATCTGTTTGCACACGTAGGCAGAAGAAGACAACAAAACTACTTTATCAGATACTATGATAGAGACAACTCACAAAATAAGACAAAAGCTTATGTAGCTTATGGATCCCTTAGATCCAAGTATGCAAGTCAGCTTTTGAGTCTGATGTCATACACAAAATCGGTTGAGACGTCCTTCTTTTAAGGACATCGACTTCTGGTTGGCCTTCCTTTAGTTCTTCTACCATAGTTTTCTAAGCTTCTCATGTTCCTTTTGATGCTCTTCATATGTTCATTCTTCTTGATAGCTTCATTCTTAGATTCTGCACATTTTAACATATGTTAGTATTCCAATTGTTCTTCAATGCTTTGTTATCATCAAAACCTTAGAGGACTTGTATGAACCACTCTTGTTCTAACACAATTCAATAACCATTCATCAACGCTAGTTAAACAATCCAATCCATACCACACTAACTGATGAAAAAAATACTAGCAAGTGTACTAGTGTCTCCACAAGGATAGTCTATTTTCAACTCAACTATTGAAATTATGATTGAAATATTTGTAAACGGGGGGGGTTTCACGTGGCAAAATGGTTAGTTTGAATTCCTTAAGAGAGAGATAATGTGAATAGGTCATGTCTGAAAGGTCTGTGTAACTGCAATCTATGAATCCAAAGCTACTGATTACTTGATTTTAAGAAAATATCTAGGCCAATGTCTTGGTCACCAAATATCTTCAACAATTATTGCCACGCAAAGTCTTGGGGGGAACCCATAACCCTTGAAGGTTTAAGAACGCCAAAATAAGCACACAATTATCATTAGTTTATGTCTAAATCTTATTAATAATTGAATGGTTAAAATAGGTCAAGCCAACAAAGTTATAGTTAGTAATCATTATGACCTAGATCAATTCATGGACATCAGTAGATGCAAAAAAAATTAAGAATAATATTAATCAAATAAAATAGCAAAGTACAAGCTGATGAGTACAAATTACATAATCCTGTCTGAAGTAAACATGCACTACTAACGAATACACGATATATAAACCATGTATGAGTACATACTACATGACACTAGCAACATAATACTAATATCAGACAATGCAGCGTAAATCATTCAGATTCCTTCTACTTACCCATCTCGGGAGCAACATGTGAATCTGAAAAGAAATAAAGGGATAAGAATAAGACATAAGGACTCATTGATTTCCACATATCCTAGGGTGAAAGTGATATGGGGAAACTAGGATCACTAAATGATATGTCCGGTGAGGATGGATGAGAGGCAACAGTGGCGAAAAGTGCTCTCGTACGATGGTGATGAGTCTTCGTGGTGGAACGAAAGGTTTCTGCAGGCATGTTAGCACTCCAACGCTCTGGTCAGTAATAGAACTAAGAAAGATTGTGTAGAAACTATTGTGAAAAGTGAATCGTACCTTGAGGGTGAAGTAAAGTCACCCTTATATAGGCTCTTTTGACGATAATCGTCTCAGGGTTTTGCGGCGTGTGATTACGGAGCGATTGGAGGACACGTGTAGGGTGTACTAAATTGGCATGTTCCTTCAGGCGCGAGGCCTTAAGGCAGTGCAAGTTTAGGCCAGATGTAAACATGGGATTGGTCTTTTGACTGGTTCAGAACACTATCTATCTATAATCTATCTAGGTTTAATATTGTTCTGTCATAATTATCATATTAAATTATTTATTAAAGTTACCATGTAATAAACAAATTATCTGAGTTGATTTTACGGAATTTTCGGGGTGAGTTGTCTTGAAACATTCCTCTGACTATCTGACTAAAATTCCTATAAATCAGGCTAGAGTCGGAACTCATCTTGTCTTCATGAAGGTTTTCATTTCGGAAAGGTCCTATCTAGAATAATCTTGAGTTGTCTATGTAACATCCTGATTTTTAATATTAATATGTTAATATTATTATTGGATAATATTAGTATTATTGTTATTATTAGTATTGATTGCTTTTATTAAATTAAATTATTTGTGGTTGTAAATGTTATGAACGATGAGGAAATAGGGGAGTTAACTAGTCGGTTAAATGATCGGAGATTTTTTTTAGGAAGAATATAGTGTTTTTAGTAAGTATAAGAAGGCAGGATGCAAACGAGGTGCATTAGCAAAACTTGGTTAAAAGGGGGCGTAAGTAGTAAAACATGTAGCGTTTAGTGGTTTAGACAGCGGGTGGTGTAAACAACAAAGGTATATAGTTGCAGAAAGAAGAGTAACCAGACTATGGGTGTAGATAGCAAGTACGTCTAAGAATTTTATGTGAGAAAGACTAAGCCCAAGTAGTGGTTATATATAGAGAAGAGCATATGGGAATTAGGGTTACAAAAAATAGAAGAAAGAAATTGAGAGGAGCAGAGGAAAAACTAGGATTTGAGAGAGAGGAGGCAAAGGAGAGTTGATCGTGAAAACAAGAAAAAGGAGGAGAATAAGGGAGAGGAACCCTAGCTAAGGAAACATTAAACTGAAAGCTGCACTTTCGGTGGATTCAAGGTAAAGGGGAGAGTTCTTTCATATTTGGTTGTTAATTGTAAAAAAGGGGAGAATAGGTTTCCAAAAACCTTATGATATTGTGTTCTTAAAATTTAGGTTTGTTATGAATCTATGAATCAGTGTTGTTATCATATGAATTATGGAGTGTAATGGTGATGAATGATTCTGGTGAGAAATATTGGTGTGTGATAGAAGTTTTGCAAGTGTACCAAAAACTATCGTAGTAAAAATATCGTTCCCATAAGGACTGTTTTAATCTCAATAATTCAAATTCGTTATTCAATTGGATGTATAAAAGTTATTTTGGTTTGCCACTAGGCAGTTGATTTGGTTTGATTTTATAAAATCAATTAACAGAAAATAAAGAGTTTCTAAGAAAAAATAAGAGAGATGAGATCAGGTCTTTTGAATCCTCTCTGCTCCCCTAATTGGTATACTGCACCTTATTCTTATGAATGATTTTCTAGTTCCACGATAGTTAACAAAATAGCCCTAATCAATCCCTTGAGTTAGGACCCTCTTCTTAAACTACAACCCCTAATTCCTTAGGTGGTCTAATAATCTTCGAAGGTTTACGCACGTTAACCTAATATCACTAACAAACGATTATCCATTCCTAGACTAACCATGTTTATTAGAACAATTCAATGGGTCTAAGTTGAAAGCTAGGGTCAATAGTCATTCATTCTCACGATGTTTATATGTGATCAAGATATAAAAGCATTAAAACAATTGAATTGAATAAAAACTAGATTGTCAT
>Ga0099826_10001173_pt1 | contig 15140 bp, 10 predicted proteins | sample Mtrugardesep15_FD_76830 | JGI IMG/M metagenome (GOLD analysis project Ga0099826, IMG submission 76830) | Root nodule microbial communities of legume samples collected from California, USA - M. trunc garden sep15 | ecosystem: Host-associated > Plants > Roots > Nodule | place: USA: California... | reverse complement strand
CTATTTCAATTTTGATCTGCAATTTGTAACTTTAGGTCTTATTTTCAGCTTCGTTTGAATTTTCAAGCATGAAGAGGAAGAAAGCAAAACTTGAGTGCATGACAAAGCCAAACTGGCTTGAACTTCCAATTGACTTGACAAAGAACATACTTCGGAGACTTGATACTGTTGAAATTGTTACAAGTGCACGTAATGTTTGTCCTCTTTGGTGGAAGGTTTGCAAGGATCCTCAAATGTGGCGTACCATTCACATGATCGACGATGTTTCTCCTTTTGATTTTCATTGTTTGGAGAGGATTTGTCGCTGTGCCATTGACCTAAGTTCCGGTCATCTGGAAGACATTGCTATCGAGTCTTTTGGGACCGATGAACTTCTCGAATATATGGCTCATAGGTAATTAATTAGTTTCATTTTGCATGTTTCATAATAATACAATGATTTGTTATCAACAGTACTGTTCCTTCATGATATGTCATTTTGCTTAACCATGGTCATACATACTCTAAATTATAATTTCATATTATTTGTTCCGTATTCTTCTTTTTAATCACTCGGCATAACTTGCAATGCTCTCAATTTACCTTCTTTTGTATGATTCAATGTTATGCCAATACACCCTCCGGTCACTAATACAAACAAAAATTTAAATTTTAAATTCATTCGGTTAATTATATATATGGTCCTTATTATAGACCATATACATCATTTGATGAATAAATCTAAAATGTTTTTTTCTTATAATAATGACAGGAGGGTGTATGTAACAACTCAAATAGATAATAATTATATCAGTGCATCTATTTGCAACAGGGCAAGTCACTTACGACGGTTACAAATTCTTGGCAACACTGGAATTTCAGATAAAGGGTTGAGTGAATTTTTGAAAAGGTTTTCTCAATTAGAAGAGCTTGAAATTTCTCATTGTTGCAACAGTTTTTCTAAGGATATCCTTGAAGTTATTGGCCAATGTTGTCCTCTTTTGAAGTCACTAAATCTTGAGAGGTTGTACTCTTATTGCAAGGGTGATGAAGCATTTGTTATTGCCAAAACAATGAGTGGGTTACGCCATCTTAAATTGGATGGATTTTTGCTTGAATCTGATGGATTGCTTGCTATTCTTGACGGTTGCCCTCTTCTCGAATCTCTTGATCTGGAAGGTACCATTTATCTCTCTTTCAATTCCAATCCAAGTTTACTTAAAAGGTGCAGTGAGCAAATTAAAGATTTTCAACGTCCAATTGTCTTGTAGATTTGCTACAATGATGATGATTTAGGTAATATGGGCACTTCTGCAGATACATATGTAATGATGATTGGAAGTATCAGATTATTGATTCTGATTGTTTTATTTGCATGATTTCAAGTCAAATGTTGATGATGTTGCTGACATTTGAAAGTTTCATATTTTATTTTTGAAAAAGTGTACTTGGATGTCTCAAGAAACTTGTATTCAAGCATAAATGGTTTGCATGTTTTATTAATCAGATTATCTTTTTTAAATTTGTTCTTGAATGATTTTGTGGTTTTTGTTAATTAGTAATTGAAAAACTGAACACAGGTTTTGTTGCATGGTTAACCATGAATGACAGAGAAATATGTTGAAGCAGATTAAAACTTTCAAATTACAAGTAACTTTTTATGAAAGTTGAGACTTAATGTTTTTCTTACTTGTATTTTCTCTTGTTTCAGTAGGTAATTTGTGTGAATTTGCACATCCAACATATAATAATTTTTTAATATTTTATTGAAAGACATAAAAGATACCTTGATTTTTGGTAAATCAAGAACATTGTTGCATTTGTTGTTATGTACTGCAATGGAATTTCAGATAAGGAGTTGAGTGAATTTCATGAGATTTCGTTCATGTAATTTATTTCGATTCTGATTATGAATTTTTCTTGGCATGATTTCATCTCAAATGTTGATGATGTTGCTTTAAAGTAATTTTGTTGCAGACATTTGAAAGTCTGATATTTTATTTTTAAAAAGTACTTGAATGTCTCAAGAAAACATGTATTCAAGCATATATGCTTCACATTATCTTCTTTTAATTTTGTTCTTGAATGATTTTGTGGTTTTTGATATCACTCGCTCTTGTCAGAAGAAACAATTGCTTATTGTTTACAAAGTCTTCCAATTTTATTGTTAGTAAATCAAGAACATTGTTGTTGCTGCTGTTATATATTTCACTATATACCTTTTGATTTTTTTTCCCATATTGCTACCTATTACTTACTATAGGAACCTACCACCTATCTTCCCATTGATCTCTCATGAAGGGAGAAACCCACATTTCAATATGTAATACATTTTCAAACAATCATATTACACAATCATAAACTTTGTCCTAAAGATAATCAGAAATTCAATGGTCTGGCTTCAATAAACGAACTAGTTATCATAATTATCATATGCATGCATTGTTAAATTTTTTCCTAATCTATCTTGTAAAAGAATAACTATGTGTTGAGTTTACTATGATTTGTATTTTCGCGTGTACATAGAAAGCAATTTACTCGTTCAAGAAAGTTATTGAAAGCAAGAGATATCGTGATTATGTAGTTCTTGACTTAGATTTCATGTTTTCATTGGAAAGGCCAAGGAATGTGCAGTTATGAAAGTCATTTGCCAACTAGATATATTTTATGGTCAGTTACTGATAGGAAAAACCAAATCCAAAGGTTCTGTTACATGGTTAATCATGATTTTTCAAGGATCCTCTCATGTGGCGAACAATTCGCATGATTGACCTTGACACTCCAGATAACAATTTAGTTGAGATTTGTCGCTATGCCATTGAACGTAGTTCTGATCATCTTGAAATCATTGAAATTGAGTCCTTTTGCCCTGACGATCTCCTTGAATGCATAGCTAAGAAGTAATTATTATTATTATCACAATATTTTTCTCTCACATATCTTAAAGTGTTAATTTATTTTATTTATCATTGTGTTTAGGGTGTATTATCATTGTGTTTTTTACTTTCCAATACATCTCTCAAGTTTTATAACGATGTAGATTCCCATTGCACAACATTGTTTCTATGTTTCACGACGTAATAAAATGAATTTTAAACAATATTGCAAGAATTAAAACAACAAAATATATATGTGGAGGATTAGAAAAGGAGTAATACAAATTATTCGTAACATTACTTGCAAATAACACCAGATATTAAAGGGTCACAACCAGGAACATAATCATTAATTGAAATCTGGATGGATATCTAAGATATCCATTTATTTAAAGTAGGAGTGCACAATATCAATATTAAGCAGTGGTGGCAGGCATCTTCAAGAAGTCGTTTTTGAATTTAGAGTTATATGCCATCTTGAATACGTCTTCTGCTTCAGAGATAGAGGCAAAACAGAAGCCATATTTGATATCAGAATTAGGATAACGACCACAGTAATTTCCACTACCCTTGTTTGTGCATTCAGTATGAGATTGGCATAAGTTAAGATGTTCTTCAACCTTCTTTTTAATAGAATAAACTGGGTAGCATGAGCCTTCACCAGTATAAGGGTTCGAGCTATAGCAATAACAATCACCCTTACACAAATAAAAGTAGCTGCAATACCCATAATTACAAGATTCTCCTCCTTCTATTTTCTTCATCGGGAACATTACTGTTATCAAAAATAAAAAATAAGTGACCAATTTTAGAGAAGGAAAACGTGAAATTTAGTGAATTATTTTTCATATTACCACACAAGTTTTATTCAGTTGTAAATATTTTTGAACCATTCAGTTCTTTTTCTTAAATTAAAACAGTCGAAATTCTTCTTTTAAAAAAATTAGAAGAAAAACTAAGGATAGACTAAAATAACACTAATTATTTAATTTGTAGTTTTTGAAATCACTTTTAAATGGATTTTTGCGAAACTTTGACAAAGCTATCAATAGTGTAACAAGTTGAATAAAAATTATGCAAATTTTACAAGTTTCCAAAAAATTTGTACATAATATCTTAAATATTATTTAAGTAAACAAGTAGGTTTCCGAAAAGAAAAAAATGTTTTAAATTTGATTTATTTAAAACAGAAAACTGAACGATAAACAACATAACCATATAAGCACCCTATTTTCCCAATATGATGTGACTTCAAAGTTAAAATTACACATAAGTGGGTACAACCATTATAACTAATTACTCATGAGTTCTAAAGTATATATAAATAGAAATGCATGGTATATATTGGTGACAAATTAAAGATGGTTAAAATACATACAGAATGCGGCAAGTAAGAAGACAGCAGCGAAAGGAGCAAGCTTAACAATAGCCATTGTTTGATGAAATGAAAGAAACAGATACAATTGTTTGTTTGTTAATTATGAGTTCAGCTTGGTAGTATTGCATCATTTCAATTCTTACATGCAGCAATTTATAGACAAAATAATAATAAAGGAAAATTCTACGGTTGGTGCTTGTAATATAGTTGCAGAATTTACAATAGGATTAGGATCCATTTGTTTGTCACTTTTAGTTGTTTGTTATTGATGAATAAAAAATATTGGGAGAGGAAATATATGATGAAGATCATAATTTTGGATTTTGTTTTTATCTTTTTGTAGGTTGATCTAAGTTTTGTGATGAATGTATGAAGGTGATGATAAAGATGAAAAAAATGAAGGAGGGACAAAAACGAAGAAAGGTAAAATAAAAAATATATATTAGGTGTTGCCGTGTTGGTTGCAAGATACACAATTTGAGGTGACACTGACAAAGTCAAAAACCATACATGCATGTAAGAGGTCCAAAGTGTGAGGTTATCAGAGAAGTTGCATGATAAAACTGCTATTCTTCTATGACTCCTCTCACAATGTATCCAATTCAGCAATAGCCTCAGAAAAAGTTTAATGAATATTGAAATAAACAAAGATTGTTCATAAGTACAAAACATTAGATTTCTAGTAACCATAATCAAACAAAGTTTATTTCAACATTTTTTAAATTACAATATTGGTTGAAATAAACATTGATCTTTATTCACATACAACAGAATTTTAATATTTCACTGCATCTGGACATAATAATCTACGTTTTCCCACATTATCCACCCAAAAAAAAAAAAAATTATAAAGTTAATTTATTCATTTTCCAATATCTTGTTTCATGATTCAGTTTCCTATCTAAGAAACGATGAACAACTCCTAAAGTAGCGCTTCTGCAAATCTCTTAACTTAATTAGACTGCTCCATGTCCACTTGTGTCTTAGACAAAATATATAGATGAATATTTAAATTTAAACTAATCACTTGTAGCCTATAATCACAATTTTAACATAATCAAAATTCTGAATTGCCAACATGATTTCAAAGTACAAGAGCCGCTTAATATATTCCTATAAGGTTTACATAATTGTCAACTTCTGAAACTGAGAATTGCAAATCACAAATGCAATGTGAATCTAAAATAGAGAATCACAATTCACAAATGAAGCGTGAGTCTAAAATTCAGAACCGCAAATATCAAATTGAGAACCAGAGTTCGCCATGATTCAGTTGATGGCAGGGAGAAGATGATGAATGAGACCCTTCTAGAGAGGCCACGAGCACCACCAGCACGCCTCTAGCCATTATCCGAGATTCCCAAAGTTTGACCGAAGAGGTTGAAGAGAAAAGAGATTGAGATAGAGAGCTAGAGAACTTTGAGTGAGAGACTACAGCGGAAAATGCATACAAAGCAAAATCCTTCCGTAATAGAACTCTTTTTTACATTAAAGAGTTGGTTGTTTGTTGTATGTACAAAATTTTGAAGTGAGACATTGACACAGGATGGTTAAATAACAGTTAGCAACATCATGGCCAGTACAAACAGCAAAAATAATCCATTTGATTAATAAAGTATGTCAACTATTAATATTGAATAGAATTGACAAATGACAATGTTTAAAAACCAAAAATTATTTTTTCCATTGCCTTCAACAAATTTGCTATATATTAAAATCATTAGTTTCCAAATAGCTTGAAGGAAAGCAATCAGAACTTTAGCCAAGAGATGACAGATACAAAGAAAACTATCATAATACAGACTCATTTTTCAACATTACTTAGACCTCCAGACTCCAACTCATAATCAGTCAAAAATAATAAGGATCTAAATACTCATAATAACAATCCTCGAGATATTCACGATAGTCATAGCTATTCTGATTTGGCAGTTGTAAATTCTTTATCTGCTCATGGCATCTTTTCTTCAAACTTCCACTCAAATTGTGAGTAGAACATTCTTCAATGTCAAGATACTCAAGTAGAGGACATCTGTCAAGAATAGCAAGAAGCCCAACATCAGTGAGGTTGATACTTTTAATAACAAGATTGCTTAGTCCAGACATTGTTTCTGAAATAATAAGAGCCTCGACGTCATCATCATCAGATGGAATATCATATCCCTATGCTCTCTCAAATTTGAGCACTTTTAAAAGAGGACATGATCGACCAAGGGCTTCAAGAGAATCCTTGGTTAGGTTGCACCATGAAATGTCCACTTCCTCTAACTGGGGAAGCTTTCTCACAGCATCAATAAATCCTTTATCCGATAATAGCAAGCCACATATCCGGATGCATCGTAGGTTACTCCCACTGTAAATTTGAAATAAAAAAAAATGCATGTTTGATAAAATCTTAAAGATAATAAATATATTAACAGGTAGAATACAATAAAAAATATTTTGATGTTAATAATTACTTCTCAGCTATGAAGTTAAGGAGATCATCAGTTACATAGTACTGAATATTAATGCCTTCAAGATGACCGCAACTTCGTTCAACAGCATAACTACAAATCTTTGTCGAATCTTGATAATTGAATGGTAGTAAGCTTATATAGGGAATGTGAATGGTACGCCACATGAGAGGAACCTTGCATATTTTCCACCATAGAGGACACACTTGACATGCACTTGTGACAATATCAATAGTATCAAGCCGTTGAAGGATTTTTGCTGTGATGTCTCTAGGAAGTTCAAGCCAATTTGGCGCCATTGTGCTCTTACATTCTGCTTCCTTTGCAGTAAAACAACTTGATGCCATCTTCGTATATGTAAACGAATAGGCTTATAAATTGTTTCACGAATAAGAACCTTTTTATACACACTGGCTGTGAAAACCAAACGTTTTAAAAGTAAAACATAGTTTCCATTTCCACTAAACTTCGTAAAAAGTAATTATCACGGCGGTCACCCAAACGTTTTGAAAGAAATAGTACTACCTCAGTAAACACGTAACACGGGGATATATAAGGATATGTTTCCAATGATAATAAAAGTTTCATTCATTCCACTTTCCAATAAATTAGTGGTAATGTTTTCTTTTTTTTCTTATAATTTGCTTGAAATGATCATTTTTACAAGCAACTCTCTTTTTCATTATCAAGAGTTTTCGTAAATACTAGTGTTTTTGTGCATTCAATAAAGAGGCGGTGCAGGTTGAATCGGTTTTGAGACAAAATGTCATCCGATTCAAAATAAAATTCACATGCGGTTTGGTTTTGGTTCGGTTTAAATGACTTTTCTAAAAAATCCGACTAATCGGATCAAAATATATGCCGTTTAATTTGGATTGGTTTTAAGATATCCAAAATGCAAAATATATATTTATATTTACTTTTTTTAAGAATATTATTTTTTTTAATTAATATTACACAAACAAGGTAAAAAAAATAGGTTTGATGCAAAATATATTAAAAATTAAAAATACAGTATGAAAATTATCGATTATTTTTTAAATATTATATGAAGTAATAATAATATAGAATAAATTAATGCAATATATAATATTAAAAACCAACTAGCAACATAATAATGCAATATATAATACTAATACAAGAATAAATAAGTATTAATATTAGGCACAATGTTCTATCAATCTCTCCTCCGTTGTCTTTCACAACTTTGTTTTCGACCACTATATTGTCTCCCTTCTCCAAGTTTAGTGAATCGACTAATGATGATATCTAGGGCGTTAATTTTGATTGAAATTGGTTTACAAAAATTGAGATCTAGTTGTTTGAAGTTTAGGGTTTGAAAAAGTTGTTTGCTTCTCTTAAGAGAAAAGAGACTTCTCACCAAGGAGAGAAAACTTTGATTGATTTCAAATTAGTGAATTGAAAAACAAATTAAAGAATCTGTAATCATAGTGATTTTTGTTTAGAGGAAAATTGGTTCAACTATATAGAAATTAAATTTGTTTTAGAGGAAATTATTTTGGTCGTTACATTTAAGAAAAATTACCATTTTGTTTTTTTGTCATCAAGATAAGTCAAAGTGATGCCCGAGGGTTTCCATACTAATTTTTATAGTATTTTTATTTTAGTCTAATTTTAGTAGTTTTATGTTTTTTTAGTTAGTTATTTTCAGCTCGTTAGGTTTTGTTATTTCCCTATTTAAGTTTAACAGTTGTAGCCTAATAGGCGACTTTTATTCATTCAAAAACATTTTAAACAGTTTTTGCAATTTTTGGTGGATTCCGAAATCCTATTTTCACAAGTTTGTCGCTTGCAAACTTGTTACTTTTCAATCTAGGTTTAGTGCTTCCTAGCCTCTTCTTCTGACTGCGTCAGTTGGTATCGGAGTATGGGTTCTCTTGTTATTTTTCTAACGTGATCAGCCATGTGAGATCAACCGTTGACGAAAATTGTGGCTTTAACCACAACCTTCAATGCTTTGACTGCACAGATGGCAGGGTACAACAACGCCAACAACAACAACAACAAAGAACATAACGGGAGATGTGGACCAATTAAGGTTCCACGTGGTATAAAATATCAAATTATTGAGGACTCGAGTTTTTCAAAGGTGAAGGAGACTGATACGTACATAAAATCAGACCATACTCGTGAATCTGATTTAGAATACTATGAGCGTAGATATTACAAAAACTTGAAGGATGATTACTGCAAGTTGAAAATCTCTGATTCGATATATCGTTGTCCATTTTGTTACAACAAAGATTACTCCTTCACCGACATTTTGAGACATGCTTCCATAACTCTTTAACTCGCGTAAAACGGTTAAAGAAATTGTTAAACGTTCTTTTTTGATAATGTATATTAAAAGGTATCTTAATGTTAAAGTCGATGAAACATTTAGCATCATCAATAATGACACTGCTGAGATAAATGATGCATATGTAATTGGAAAGGTTGAATGCACAAATGTGGAAAGTGACACTAAAGTTATAGTGAAAGATTTTCAACCTAGAAATGACCACTTGCAATCAGAAGATGAACAATCAAGTGAGTTATTTAGGAATTATAGTGATGATGTTGGTGAAACTGGTAAAATTGAAGTTGAGATCAATAGCAATATCAAATTACATGAAGAGAATAAGAAATCCACAGGTATTGTTGCGGCTGACTCGCATGAAGAACATGATGAACAACTATTAGTGAAGTCTACAAAAGACCTTGCCAGCAAGAATACATGACGTTCTTTTATAAACTACGCGGCTTTTGCTCGACATGATTGTGTTGTTGAAGATAATTTAGGTGGAAGGGAAGTGTCTAGAGTTACTAATGTGCCACTTCCAGTTCATGATCAAAGTAATAATAACTTGACTAATTTTTCTTTTTTGGTCAAGTAGCCGAGTGGCTATAATTTACCTTTTTCAAAGTGAATAAGTGGGGTGTATGAGGTTTGAAGATATACAAGAAGTGCATTTTATTCCTTTCAGTCTGACCGATAAGTGCGCAACATTGACTTATATTGATCAATAGAGTAACATGCATAAAGTAAGCAAAGGTGTACCAGAACATATCCAAAATCTGGCACAGAATAAGACAGACATTGGATGAGGAGTTCACATGGTAATAGATAAGTTTGCATAACGCAACTTACGATCTCTTGACATAGCATACCAAGAAGTTCCCGATGGAAGGAAAGAAAGTCTTGGAACACTGTGGCAATTTATTGGACTTATGCCTCTCTTTGCTCGACATGATAGTGATGAAACCATAGAGAGCGCACTAAACCTTTGAGTAAATGTCAAAATAATTATAAGGGATCGATTATCTATAGGAAAGGAAACATATAACTGCTTAGGTTATGGATACCAACTGATCTCCATAACTTCTTCTTTGCATTTCACTCATTGAGATCTAGGAGGGTGGTCTCTTGTTCATTGGAGAAGTCAATGGAAGCTCTTTATCATAATGAGAACTCGGGGTCGAGTTCTTTAGAGGTGGAGGAGATTGATGTAGAAGTGCTTCCATAGTAATTTCATAGTATTTTTATTTTAGCTCAATTTTAGTAATTTTCTGTGTTTTTGTTTTAGTTTGTTATTTTTAGCCCACTAGGGTTTTGTTATCTCCCTATTTAAACTTAACAATTGTAGTCAAAGAAACAATTTTTATTCATTCAATGATATTTTAGAGAATTTTTCTAATTTCTAGTGAATTCTAAAACCCTATTTTCATAAATTTCTTGCTTGCAAACTTTTTCAGTCTAGGATTAACCTTTGCTAACTAAAAAAACCTATGCTTTCAAGTGTGTCACAAATAGTGCATAAGGAAGAATCACTAAATGTCAAAGGAATTAAAACGAGATGGTAAAATCATGTAATTGAAGTATAAAGTAAAAAAAATTGAGAAATTGAAAATTTGAAAATCAAAATACGAGCAAATAGTCACTTTAGTCCTTAACTTTGTACCTCGCTGTCACATAGGTCCTTGACTCAGGATTAAATACAAACCAGTCCCTGACTCTACACTTCTGTTATCACTTTAGTCCCTGCCGTTAAAAAAATCTGTTAAGTGATGACGTGGCATGCTGACAAGGAGTATGACGTGTCACAAGGACTAAAGTGAAAGTGAAAATGGTCACTTTGGTCCCCGAATCGAAAATCAATATCCTCAATTTACTGTTAGATCCCTGACTGTGTATACTTACTGTCAGTTAGGTCCCTGAATCGAAAATCAATATCATCAATTTATTGTTAGGTCCCTGACTGTGCATACTTACTGTCAATTAGGTCCCTGACAGTAAAAAGGAAATTTCACTAAGATCCTTGACAAATTGTTAGTTTAACATGCTACTTACTGACAACGCTAAGGTATCTGTGCTAAATACCAAAATATTATTATAACACTTATAAAAATGATTTCATAGTTTAATAACAAATGTTTCCATAACATAACTATTAAGTCATTAATGAAAACCATAGAGTAATCCAAAGATTGCACCATATGTGGACATATAATAACAAATGCATGTCTGAATGAACAACAAATGCTTACATCTTTCATGCCAACTCCAAGAGGTCTGATGCCAACTATGTGATGTATGTTAGTTTATTTATGTACCGAAATTGCTAAATTATAAGCACAATTGTGGTGCAATATTTTGTTGGGTTAAATATGTTTTTGGTCCTTATAAAATTGGGAACTTCTAAGTTTAGTCCTTATTTAATTTTAATAGCTTTTTTAGTCCTAAAAAAAAAAATCACTTATAATTTTAGTCCTTGCTAAAACAAAGTTTGTTTAATTATCCTAAAACTCTTAAATTCTTGAACAATTTTTTTGAGACAAGTTTAGAACACTATGAAAGGTTCATTTACTAAAATATAGAATTTTTTAACATGAAATCAATTAAATATAGATTTTTTAAAACGACAAAAGTTAAAGATAAAAAGTAACAAAATCTGGATGTAAAAATCAAATTTTGCGATAATTTTTTGTGGATGAACTTTTATTAATGTTCTAAACATGTCTGCAAAAAATTGTTCAAAAACTTAAGAGTTTAAGCATAAATTAAACAAATTTGAATTAAGTAGGGACTAATACTCAGTGTAGAAAAAAAATTGCGGACTAAAAGAATATTAAAATTAAGTAAGGACTAAACTTAAAAGTCCTAATTTTAAAGGGATTAAAAACATATTTAACCCTATTTTGTTTAATATTTTGTTGAATCATTATGTAATGACTTGTTGAAGTATATGCCCAAATATAGTCCAAATCTTTTGATTACTCCATGGTTGACATTAATGACTTAATAGTTATGTTATGGAAACATTTGTTATTAAACTATGGAATCATTTTTAGAAGTGTTATAATAATATTTTGGTATTTAGCACAAATACCTTAGTGTTGTCAGTAAGTAGTATGTTAAACTAACAACTTGCCAGGATCTTAGTGAAATTTCGTTTTTACTGTCAGGGACCTAACTGACCGTATGTATACACAGTCAGGGATCTAATAGTAAGTTGATGATATTGATTTTCGATTCAGGGACCTAACTGACAGTAAGTATACACAGTCAGGGATCTAACAGTAAATTGAGGATATTAATTTTCGATTCAGGGACCAAAGTGATCATTTTTTACTTTCACTTTAGTCCCTGTGACACATCATACTCCTTGTCAGCGTGCCACATCATCATTTAACAGATTTTTTTAACGGCAGGGACTAAAGTGATAACGGAAGTGTAGAGTCAGGGAGTTGTTTGTATTTAATCCTGACTCATGGACCTATGTGACCGATGTGCAAAGTCAGCGACTAAAGTGACCATTTGCTCATCAAAATACATTTGGAATCGCACACGTGTGCGTGATGTTTAAATAAATTCTAGAAAAAAATAAAAAAATATACTCCACATTTTCATTCTCACTCAAGTTGGTAGATAGTAGTTCTCCTAGTCCTCCCTCTCCCGTACGCCGTTCCTCCGTCACGCACAAGTTCGCCTCCATCAAATGGCTGAACAAGGATTGGAAGGGAGCCAATTGGTGAATTTACAAAAGCACCCTTCTTCTGGGATTGTTCCCACCATTATGTCGGTATCCCATTTTTCTTTCAATTAATTGTTGTATGTTTTGATTGATTCAAATGAGTTTCAGTTTTCTTGGTATGTTGATATAATATACTGTCGACATTAGCCATGTCGCACCGTCAGTGTTGTGTCTGGTGTTCGTGTTCTTGTGATCCCCGCACATATGATACTTAGAATACAACATGCAAATGTCAATAAAATTGACTCTTTTTTCTAATTTCAGATGAGGTTTATTGTTATACAAACTCAGGTTGTGGTTTACTGTTGTCCAATGGATTGAATGTTTTTCTTCTTGCATTCTTTGTTGCAAAAGATTTATTCATGAGCAAAGTTCTTCTTGCCCCTGAAAAGAATGGTGTCATGGGCGGCCGCTCCGGACCCTCTTTCCCATGCTCAAGGCCACCCATGCCAATGGAAACTATTAATTCTAAATAAAAACTGTCCTGCATAAGATTTACCTGTAAATGTAAATGTTTAGTCTTGTTTTTTCATATTCGTCACGGCATACAATGAAACTTTTTATTGGTACCGCTTGTTTTTGGACTGCTCTTTCCCAATTAAAAAAATTAAGTCATTAAAGCTGAGGCAGTGAGTTTTAATGAGCATGAGCATAAGGAAGGGGTGTTATATACCACTATGGAGTTCATTGGAGTTGATGCCCCTTTTTTTGTGTCTGTTTATTCTAGGATTTACTCGAATTATATGCTCAAATTGCTTGTGTGGATTTAGTGAGATATTTTCAGATACATTGACTGGATAATGACTGCTTGTGTGTGCTTTAGCATATATAAAAATCTATACTATTTGTATTTTTATTGCCAGAAATATTGTGTCGACTGTCAATTTGGACTGTAAGTTGGACCTTAACTCCATCAAGCTTCAAGCTCCTACTGCAGAGTACAATCCCCAGGCAAGCCATGTTTATTAATCGTGACATGTTCGTGTGTGTGTGTGCCACATATTGTATTGTCTATGCATCCCAAGTTCACCCAAGGTTGATTAGGATTTTGTTTAGTTTGAGTTTGGTCATCTTGTTTTTTTCAAAAACTTCAGTCTTATTTCTATATGATCTGGAGAAGCTTGGTTGATCTATAAGATTTTTTATGAGTATTACCATTGATGACAAATTGTCAACCACTTATGAGCTACACTTTTATTATCTGAAATCAATCACCAATAGTTACATGTTTGATATGTTATTATGATCATTGGTCATTTGTCTGCAGTGCTGATGTCTTTGATTCAAATCTTTGCAGCGTCATCCTGCTGTGATTATGAGGATCAGGGCACCAGAATCAAAAGCACAAATCAATTCTTTTGGAATGATGGTATGTTCCTTTTGTTGCTTCTGGCACTTCTCTATAGTTTAGATGGAATCATAAGATACACTTCTGTATAGTTTAGATGGAATCGTAAGATACAATTTCACTACCAACTGTTGCTTGGTTGTTTTTTTGTGTGCCGGAAGCAAGGCATGTATTACCAGAATTGGCCTTGAATCACGGGAATTTTATTTCTATTGCAATTATAATGGTACACATGTAGAAGGGATAATGAGGCATACTGCCACTGAGGTGGTGACTGGTGTGGTTGGAACTTGTTTTGTTGAAAGGACTGTAGTGATGGCTGCCAGAAATGGGCTCAGATGCGCTATCATATGCTTGCCCTGATGGAGAGGCGAAGCAGACCAGTGATTGGGTACACATGGATGTTTTGCTCTATTGAGACAAACCTCTAGTCATAGACAAGCAGTGGACGTGGTATGGTTGGTAGGAGCTCAAATGTACCTCTGATCTATAGATCTGTAATGAGATGAAAAAGGGTTTCTCTTCCAAGGCACATACACTATGTTAAGAGAGAAAGAGAGGATAATGGAAAAACTCCAATATTTATTCTGCACAAAAAGGCTATTCCAATTATATAGATATTTCTAAAGTTGCATTGTGTGAAAAATTTATTGGACAAAGCTTAGGTGCATTTCCTTACACTTTTTTTTTTATTGTTATGGCAATCCAGTTTAGTTATTTCCGTGATTTATCCCAGATAACATGTGTATAAAATTGGAAAGTAACTTGGAGTTGTACAGTTTTCTTGTTGAATCCCCTTTTCTTATCCTGTGTTTTACTTAATTATGCTAATGAGATCAGTGGACATATAATTTCACTACTTATGCCAATTGTATGCTATATTGAATAATTCATAAACAGAACTGTCCTTTTCCCACTCATTTAGCATTATTGGTGCTTGTAATATAGTTGCAGAATTTATAATAGGATCCATTTTTACTGCCTTAATTTATTTTTTGAAGGACATCTATTGCTATTCTGACAATAACATTATTTTAGCATGTTGCTTGTAATGGATTTATGTTTCTT
>Ga0099826_10001171_pt1 | contig 15144 bp, 9 predicted proteins | sample Mtrugardesep15_FD_76830 | JGI IMG/M metagenome (GOLD analysis project Ga0099826, IMG submission 76830) | Root nodule microbial communities of legume samples collected from California, USA - M. trunc garden sep15 | ecosystem: Host-associated > Plants > Roots > Nodule | place: USA: California... | reverse complement strand
CATTTGATAGGTCACAAGTACCTGGAGCAATAACTGGATCTCAATTAGGAGAAGCAGCTCATCGTCTTGTCAAGAACACCCTTAACATTAAATGGAATAATACATCCCACGGATTGTTGGAGCAACCTCCAGTTCGCCATACAACAAACAGGTTCCAATCAGCTGGACCCTCTGGATATGGAAAATATTATGGCGAGAACACTAACAGTTATTATGGTGAACATAATCACCATGGTGTAATGACTAGACATGGATATCCAGTCTCATCTAATGCTGGGCAGATGGACAGACAAAATTTAAGAACACAAGATAGGCCACGACATCAAGAACAGTTCCAAAATGTGAAGACTGGGTTTTCTGCTTTAACAATGGGGGAAGGATCGAGACCTGCACCATCGAGGCCGCCAATTTCTGGACCAACAACCAATTTAGAACCCCGATTTGTGCAGAACACGAGTCCTCCAGTACGTCCCCTAAAGTGGAATAATAAAGCACCTATAAATGGAATATATCCTAGGCGTCAAGAAGCTGCATCTGGAGCAGTGCCTCATCATAAGCAGATAAAGAAGGTATACCAAGTTAAAACACATTTGCCCCAAGAAACTCCAGATTCTGGTAATCAATAGTGGTGGTTGTGGGTCCTTTTGTGTTTGAGGTGCCTTGGTTTCTCACTGCCCACTCCTCGAAGTGGACCTATGCTGTCTCTGCACCTGTATCCTAGTTACATAACCGATAACAGGGGCGCATGTTGATACCCTGATGTGATTCATTTGACAGAATAATAATGTTTGAAGTTTTATGTGATGATTAGATGCAGTGGAGGTGCTGCTCTGATTTGCCTTGGTTTGACATGGTACCTCAGTGATAGTGTTCCAGGGTTTTGAAAGATGTAAAAGCTACAAGATTTGCTATTTTCTTGGATTAGAATGTAACTGGTGTAAGCCGGTGGAGAACATCAAATTGTGGGTATAGGAATTTAGCGCAATTGGTGTTTTGTTCCGTGGCATGGAACTAGGTTGTTGTATTCCGCGTGTAAAGTCCGATGGGTTATGTAACTTTTCTTTACAGTTAATTACAAGTTGTACATATTTGATGTGAATAGAATTTGACAAGCGTAGTAGGGAAATGTTAGAGATTTACCTGGGAAATGTTAGAGATTTAGCTGGGATTGTTAATCGCCATGCCCATCATCTGTTTTCTGCATTGTATGTTTGAAAAGAAAAAAAAAACTGGAAAAGACCGTGTTTGACAAATGTTTCCTTTGGGCTCATTTGGTTTAGGTTGTTGTAGTTTATCATATTACAAAATAATTGATATTGGAAAAAAATATGAAGCAACACTCCTATATAAAATATGTTTTAAACAAGCATACTCTCACTTGTTTTTTACTAGAAAATCATTCTATTCACTTAAAATATGTTTTAAGCAAATGATAAGTTTGTAAATTTGATACGATTTTTTAAATAAAATATTACCAACATATTTGTATTGTTGGCGTAATAAACTAAAGCACTGTGCTTTCTTTTAAAATCAAACCACCGTTTTTTTTTTCTATTTTCCTATGTATGAATTGCAAGGTAGCGGTTCCTTATGCACCCTGCATGAATTTAGAAATAGTTTTTGAGTACAACTCACAGAAACCATTAAGTATATATAATGGTTTTGGAGTACAACTCATAGAAACGGGTCCTTAATTTTTTTCATCTGTCGAAAATCATTAAGTACATTTTATGGTTTTGGAGTACAACTCACAGAAACTATTTTTGGATTTATGCAGGGTGCATAAGGATTTCCTTATCCTTATGCACCATAACCGTACCCGAATTGCAAAGCACTATGCGTTTTTTTTTTAATTGAAGCATCGTAGTGTACACTTTCTTTTTCATTAGCATTTTTTTTTTATGAAAATCAAAAACTAAATGAGTAAGGAAACATTAATTGTTAGGAGATATGTAAATTGCAATAGTAAGTATTGTTACTTATTCATGTTTTTAGGTGTGGATAAGTTAGCAACCTCGCACGTGTTTGTTTGTGTGTGTGTTAGAGGGTTTTTAATGTGAGAGATGAGAGGAGTTAATAGTCTTTGGATTAAAATAGATGGTTTTTAATGTATCATGATTTGAGAGGCATAATCGGATTTGGAGGAGTTTAAGGTGAACAAGTTAGAGTCAAAAGCATGATGATCTCATGCTTGTGCTTTGCGCTCCTTCACTAGAACTTGATCATGTAGTGTACATGAGTCAAAAACTTGAATTGCAGTTTTTTTCTTCCTATGATCGTCTCATTCGTGAGTTTCTGGTGAGAAATGTTTCACTACATGAAAAGTGCTTAATAGTTCAAATTAGATCTCAACGAAAACTCAAGAATGACGTGGCATATAGTTACCAGGATGTGTCAGTGCATTGGTCACAATCTCAAAAGCACAAACCAAAGACACACTATCTCTCCAAGTCGCATTTTTTCCGGAAACAATTCACAACGATTAAACCACACATGACACACGGAAATAATCTTCTAATGTTTTGAACATTAGAAAATGCCATTGCCATTTCATACCGCAATCCGGCCAAAGTACAAAATTAATAAAATACAAAACACAAAGCCACTCGGGATATCAACATGCAAAGTAACCATAAAGCAAACTTCCCTTTGAGTTTCATTTGCAACTATCATTATCCACAACTTTTCCTATATAAATTGGTATACCAAAATATAAATTTGGAAAATGAGAATTAAGAGGCCGTTTGGATTTAGCATGTGCAAATCAACTTATACAAATAAATAAATTTTTATGTATTATTCATAAGTTTGTAAATGTAATTTATGAAAAAATAGGGTATAAGCATACAATTTTTGTTAGTGAGGACTTATAAATTAATATAAAACTTTATTTATTTACACAAGTTGTTTTGCATAAATTCAAAATAAATCTAATCCAAACAGGTCTTTAAATTTGATTAAATTGATTAACGATGGAGAAATTAAAGATGGAAAAAGGCCGTATAGATTTTTTAGGTTTTCTTTCTTACAACAAGTTCACACCGTTAGTTACTGGGAGGTGAATGTTTTTGGCAAACTAGAAGGTAGTGACATTATAGATTTTGGGTTGGAAAAATCTAGAGATTTAATAAAAAATAAAAAAAATCTGAAGCAACTTGTGTTTGTTTGTTACCCAAAAATTTCACTTTTTTAACAAAATGATTTTTAATTAGCTCATGTGTTATCTCCTTGTTTTTGAAAAAAGATATATCTTAAGATAAGTTAATCCTAATAGCTTTTTATTTTAGAGCTAAAATAGAATTTTCTAAAAAACCTAAACAAACAAATGACAGGTGATTTTTTTATAAAATAAATAAATAATTTTTCCTGAAAAAATTTAAAACAAACGGGCCATAATTTGCCGGATTAGCCAATTAAAACTCACATAGGCTGGAAAACACGCTCAATAATTGCGTCGTGAGCTATTCTTTTCTACAAATATTATTTTCCTTCCCAAAATGAAATAACGAATGTCAGAAAATCAGAACTGTACAGCAAAACCATAATCTAAATAGATATGGGAAATGTTAACCGGTGCCCGGGGGTTCTATGCCTCTGGTATTAACAGCTAAACCACAATTGATCACACTGATACTCAGAAATAATTTTCTATTGGTTTGCCCTGAACTAAGAAAAAACCAAGTACAAAACTAAGAAAAAACCATCAATTTAGTCCCTGAGTTGCCTCTTAACAATTTAGTCCCTAAACTATAAAAATATACACTAAATAGTCCTTTAGTATATGAAATTCATCGGTATAGTCCCTATTGAGATTTTGGAGACCAAATTGATGGATTTCCATATACTTTGACGACTAAATTTATGGCGTTCACACACTTTGACGACTAAATTTATGGCGTTCATACACTTTAATGACTAAATTCATGGATTTCCATATACTTTTGACGACTAAATTGACGAATTTTGTATAGTTTGACAATTTAGAGACTAAATCAATGGTTTATTCTATAAAACGCAAAGCCACTCGGGATATCAACATACAAAGTAAACCATAAACAAAACTTCCCTTTGAGATTCATTTGTAACAATTGCAAGAGAATTCCTATAGCACATCAAAATACAATTCTCTGCATTCTGTATTCTCTCTGTAAATGTACAAGAGAATTCGACAACAGACTAATAAAAAATAGAGCATATTGTTGAAAAGTTACTATGCAATTGCAATCATCCCCAAAACCAAAAGCTGTATTTCAATTCCAAAATAAAAAAGCTAAAGCTGTAAAAAAAAATTACTAGCTGTCTATATATGATATGAACTATTGATTGGTATTATTACCACTACCTCCAGCTCCGGCTCCAGCATTCAATCGCAACTCCTCGATCGCACCCTTGATTTCATCCTGCACCAGCTCCAATCGCTTCGAATACACCTCCAGCTCCAAAATCTGCTGCTTCCTCCACTTTTCATCGACAGCCTTTTCTCCGCCCCCCAAATTCAAAAACCCAAATGGCACAGTATTCATTGAAAAGCCTCCAGCTCCAAACCCTCTTCCCCCAAAACCAAAAGGACTCCCACTCATGGTAGCATTCGATAACTCCTTCAACACCGGTGTCAAGCAGCTCTTCACGGTCTCTTCAATCAATCCAGGTACATTATGCACATGATTATTGTTACTTTTATCACCGTTTTCATCCACATTGCTGCTATTGTTATTACCGGAGTTATTCTGATGATTATCTTTGGAATCATTCAGCTCATGCTTCTCCTCCTCAGCTGCTCGCGATCTCTTACGAGATTGCGCAGCTTTCTTCTCAGTCAGATGAGAATTAGGGTTTGGGATGATTTCATCATCGTCTTCAACAGGTACTCCAATTGGAGTTGAATTACCGTTGCTGCTCCAGATTTTGTGTGAAATTTCAAAAGCAGCTTGATCATGAGCGCTTTTGAAAGCAAAATCCTTGCCAGAATCAAATTTCTGGAGGGCAGTACGGTACTTCTTCTTCAACCTCCGCAGCTTATCAACAAGCTGGCTCTTGGTGAAATCCAGCTGAATCTTCCCCTTCATGTGATCGTAGAACGACCCAGTATCGTGATGATAAGAGGATTCACGATTCGCGTTGTAATCGAGAAATCCTTGCAGAATCGTAATCTCATCTTCCTCAGTCCAGAGACGCTGGAAAAGCTTCCGCGAATCGCTGGTCTTCTCTTCCATTGGGTCCCGTTTTGGTTCAGGGGAGCCGTCGATGGTGGTTGCTGATGCGGAGGCGTGTGGTAGGGCTAAGATGACGGAGGTGGGTACAGCGGCGGTGGCGAAGGTTGACGGAGATTGTTCGGTTTGATAGTGGTCGGTGTTTGGTTGGACAAAATAGTTGTCCTCTTCTTCTAAATCGTCTTCGTCTTCACCTTCGATGTCGGCGTAATCATCCTGATTGGGGATAACGACGCCGTTTCGAGAGAATGCCATGAGATGAGAGGAGAAGAGAGAGCGTGCGTGACCGGTGGTGGTGGTGAGGGGTTTGTTATGTTGTTTGAGTCACTGTTCAGTAGGTGGCAATAAGAACGATAAATAGCATGACATTGTGCTTTGGGTATTGGACCAAATACTTCAGCCCACTTGGTTTTTCCGAGAATTGCTCTTTAGGCACCTTGGAATTGGATTGCTCACACCTCAAGTTAAGAATTGTTCGTCAGTGACTCTTAGTAGAGATATTTTCGAAAATTTGAGGTGTGAGCAATCCAATTCTAAGGTGCCTAAAGAGCAATTCTCGATAAACCAACTGGGTTGAACTATTTGATCCAATACCTAAAGCCCTTAATGCACATTGTCATGTTATTTCTCCTTCTTATTGCCACCAACTGAAGTGAGTGACTCAAACAACATAAATAAAACCTCACCACCGGTCACACTCCTCTCTTCTTCTCTCATGGCATTCTCTCAAAACGGCGTTGTTATTCCCAACCATGATGAGTACCTCGACATCGAAGGTGAAGACGATGACAAATTAGAAGAAGAAGACAACTATTTTGTCCAACCAAACACCAACCACTATGAGACCAAACAATCTATGTCAACCTTCGCCGCCGCCACCATTCCCACCATCGTCATCTTAGCCTTGCCAACACTGCCGCAACTACAACCATCGTTGACGGCTCCTTTGAACCAAAATGGGAGCAAATGAAACAGAAGAACAACGATTCACAAAAGCTTTACCAACTTCTTTGGGCTGAAGAAGACGAGATTACGATCTTGCAAGGTTTTCTCGATTACAACATGAATCGTGGATCTTCTTATCATAACAATATTGGATCGTTCTATGATCAAATTAAGGCGAAAATTCAACTAGATATCACCAAGATCCAGCTTGTTGATAAGCTTCTAAGGTTGAAGATGAAGTATCGTACCGTTCTTCAGAAATTTAATTTTGGTAAGGATTTTACTTTCAAAAGTGCTCATGATCAAGCTACCTTTGAAATTTCACACAAAATCTAGAATTGTAACAATAATTCAACTCCAATGGGTGTTCCTATTGAAGAAGATGAGGAAATCAAGCCAAACCCTACCCCTAATTCAGCTCATTTGACTGAGAAGAAAGCTGCACAATCTCGTAAGAGACCGCGAGCAGCTTATGAGGAGAAGCGTGAGTTGAATGATTCTAAAGACAATCATCATAACAATTAAGGTAATAACAATAGTAGCAATGTTGAATAAAATGCTGATAAGAGTAACAGTAATCATGTGCATAAGGTACTTGTCATATTTGGAGGCTACAACAATTTAATCAACAGATATGCTAAGCCATATTGCAAATGCTCCAAAGTCCAGAACGATTCCTAACCATCGTTCACAATCATAACTTCTGATGGGGGTATTTTATGAAGTTTGAGGTACTTCTGACCAATCTGAAATGCCTAAAGAGCAATTTCTTGATTTTTGTATATTGATTAATTTAATAATATTTCTTCTTTCCAACAAATAAAGAAAAGGATTTTTTTTCTATTTTCAACGAGATACGTTATAATGGATTTTATTATTGTGTTCTTGATTTTTAAGGAGACGGGAACAAAAGTCTGGTGGACGACTTGAGACCGTGATTAGCAGCTGAGATGATTCTCAAGTGTGGGTTATCATCTCGTTATGTAGATGATTGTTCTTAGGCAATGATACTGACCAAGATGGTCACACGAATGTCTGGCATACTAATTAGTTTTCAATTTTTCTATAATTTTGGTGTAAATTTAAAATAAAATTTGGAAGAAAAAAATAGTTTTTTTAGGGGATCAGAATTAGATTTATATATTGGTATAGATTATAAAGTTTAATAATTAGTTTTTAAATATACATCCAAAAAAATTTCACTCTTTTTCTATCGCATTTAAATTTGTGTATGAAAAAAAAAAAAAAGACTACTTTACACCCTTGAACAATAGTTAGTCTTCTTTAATTTTTTTTAAATAACAAAAAAAAGTAATAATATCACAAATTTCTCTTTATACAAATTTTCAAGATATTTTTTTCATTTGAATAAAAAAATTATTGATAGTTAAAATCTAAACAAATTGTAATATATTTATACTATATTTAAAAGGTGTGAAGGATTTTTGGCTAAATTTTTCATTATTGTAATCATAGTCTTGAACAAATTTTCATATTATATTATTGGTGTCATTAAAAAATATAAGAATTTATATTATATTAATTGTATTGTTGATGTCATTGAAAAATATTAAACATGGTTTGTTGGGTTTGTTATAATTTGAAATTCATAAACATCTAATCTATACTTATTAAATCAAAATAAAAATTTCATAAAAAACACCATTCATAATTTACAAGCGTGTGTGCAATAAAAAGAACATAAAAACGAACACGTTTTCCGCTAGTGAAACATCATTTTTTAAGAAAATATTAATACATTAAAAATATCTTCTTTTTTTTTTTTGTTGCGTGTATTCAAGATCAGAGAGTATTTTGGTAAAATCTATTCAATTCATTTGTATATTAGATTTGTAAAAAAAAATAAAAATGGATTGAATATCAAAGGATTACCGTGTTTTGATTTTAGTTTTAAGGTGGTTTCCAATCGGCTTCAAACTTTTTTTTAGTGTTTTACACGTTCTCCCAGTGGGAGCTAATCATGTTCGAATCATGATGGAACACTAGATGGATTGAATATCAAATTTGACCATATTTTGATTTTGATAAAACAGTTTCAAAATGGTTTTCAATAGGCTCCAAACCTCTTATTTGTTTTCCACATATTTCTTCCACTAGGGGTTATGGACAAAAAAAAAATGTGGATCGAATATCAAATTTGCAATTCATATTTGTATGGATTGAATATGAACTTTACCATATTTCAACTATTTCAAAATGGTTTTCAAGAGCTTCAAACTTATTCTTTAGTGTCTAACAAATTCCCTCCCTATGAGGCAACCCACTAAAATATTGACATGTATATGGTTGAAATTCAGATCGTTGATTTTTTACGTTGTAGAAGACTAACGTCTTAACTAGACCCTACTCCGATTGGTGAATCGGCTCCAAACTAATATGAGTATTCATGTATATGTGATACCATACCGGTCTATCCATGAGATAAAATCACAATGAACCTACGTTTAGAATAAACATTGGTTGACATCACTTAGTATCTCATCCATGTCACATTCTTTTGCTAACAGTTTTTTAAAGAGCAAAAAACTACCTATAATCAACGACCGTCATTGTCTAACTAATCAAGCTCTCATTTATCCTCTCTTATATTTTTAACTGAATAAATTGTCTCCATTTATAATTGTTTCTATTCATAGTAAATGCATAACTACCATCAACAAATAAACGGTTGGTTCAATACTCTAATATGCGGAAAAGGGAAAGTATGTTCTCTCCTCAACAATGCTTTCACCATTGGTTTCTTGGATTTTGTCAACCTCATCATCTTCCTCTTCGTCATCCGAAGAAGAAGAAGAAGAAAGCCTTGACATTAACAATGACGAATCAGACTATGAAAAGTTTGAAAATGACAATGTTGAAGACCAAATGGACAATGTCGATGATGACGAAAATGACCATTTTCTATGTCCAAACAATGTGGATGAAGACCAAATGGACAACATTCCCATTGCGCTTGCCGTTTCTGATGCATCCCCCGTTGTGACGGTGGCCATGGCTGCCCCCGCAGATGACACAAACACAGCAACAAACACAGCCACCACCGCGGCTGCCACCACTATAACAACATGCTCAAAACGACAATATAACAAAAAGTATTCAGACGGTGTTAAACAATATCAGAGGCTATGGACAAAGCAGGACGAGATTGAACTGTTGAAGGGATATCTGGATTACATTACACAGCAAGGAAGAGCAAATACTACTATTCAAAGCGGCGTTGCTTCATTCTATGATCAAGTTATTCCCAAATTCAGCGTGAAATTCAGTAGGAACCAGCTTGTTGAGAAGCTACGTAGGTTAAAAAGGAAACACAAGATGACTTTGGACAAAGGCAAAGAGGTTCAGATTTCTTTCAAGATCCCCCAGGAACAAGCCATTTTCGAAATTTCCCACAAGATTTGGGGCAATGACACGGACCATGACGTTTTGGATGTTGATGAATCAAGACATGTTCCTGAAAGTCCTGATCTTATTGACAACATTAAGATGAAGGATGAAGATGTTGACAATTGTGAAGAAACAGATAAAAGGGCGCGCAAGCGTGTGAAGATAACAACAGATGATATGAACACAAAAAATGAGCGGAACAATGACAAAACTACTAGTATACGGGGCTTCATTGAGGAAACCATGAAGTCATGTTTCTCACCATTGTTGAAGGAATTGTTGGATGATGCTCCGGTAGAGCCACCCGGTGTGTTGCCCATGCTGTTATCGACAGGGGAAGTGAGGGATGAACAATGGTTAAAACGGAGGATTTTGGAGCTGGAGGTGTATTTGAATCGGTTGGAGTTGTTGCAGGGTCAGATCAAGGCTAGGTTGGAGGAGTTAAAGTCTAGCTTAGATTGACTGGGGTTTACCTCTCCTCTAACATGCACAAGCAGCTTGCGATTTCTTCAATAAATAGGTTTCGATGAGTTGTAACGTAAAATTGTAGTATAGTTCCAAATTCTGCAATCTTTTATACTGTATATTTTATAATCAGAAGCTTGGATTCTTTTGCATGATGTGCTTGTCTTTTGTAGCTTCCCCTCCTACGCAACTCTCAAACAATCCAACAAGTCATTCATAAATTTGAGTATCGATGATCATTTTGTAATGCCTCAATAATACCAACAAGAAAATGGTAGTACCAGCATTAGCAAGTGCGTCTTTATTGCAGTCATCAATTTTCCCGCGAGTCCATATTTACCACGATCAAAAATATTAATGACGAGGAACACATATTTGCTATGCTGCTGATTCTTCACTTGCTCTACCATAATGCCCAAGCCGAAGAATTAAGAGATGTATAACGAAATAAATATGCGGATTTATAGAAACAAGTTTTATAGACTTCTGATAGGAAATTGCATTTTCCTGAACAATTGTTATTTGTATTCTCTTTTACTAAGATGGTTAACCAGATTAGTAAAGAATGTACTTTCCCTTTGTCTTCTCAAATACTTGTTCTGCAATTGCAGCAGCGTTACCATCTATCTTTTTTATCTCCAACTGGGCCTTCTGACGAGAATCACTTCCCTTCTGTGCATCGGCGATAAAACTATCAAATCCAATTGCAACTGCAGCTTCTGCTTTCGCTCCATAAACCAATCTCTGATTGATGTGAATATACGACAAATATGTGATCAATTTAACAGTGGTTACAGAAATGCATGGTGTAAAGAGAAAATGAGAGGGGTTTCTGCTTGCCTTAATTTTTGAAAGATTAATGGCACCGAAGCACATTGGACAAGGTTCACAAGAAGCATAGATTTCGCAGTCGGTAAGGTAAATTTGATCCAGCTTTTGACAAGCCTGCAGATGATTTCCAATTAGTATAGCCGGAGGTAATCAATTATGTGCATTAAAGAAAACAAGTAGAAGCTTACCAAAAAAAAGTAGAAAATAGATATGGTTTAGAAAAAATAATTATGGCTTCTGATATAAGCATAATTAGAGCCCTCAAACATGTAGAATAAGCAAACTATACATGTATATAGTGCGTGATACAAAAGCTGTATGCGTTGACCAACCAAAATGAACATTCAGCCACTTAAAAGCACATTCAACCTTGTCAATTTATCCTTCAATGGTAATTTCAAAGACTCTCAGATATTGAGATCCAAATCTGTCATTGACAGCAGATAGTAGATGATGGCAACTAAATATAAAACAAACCTTAAACTTCAAGTATTTGGCTTAATATTTTTATTTAGCAAGAGAAATAAAATGCCAATTTATCTGTCTAACATATCAGATTCTATGTAGCACGGACACCAAGTACGATACGGGCACGTCGACATTGTAATAGTTTGAGGAAATGAATTGATCGAATGTAATCACATTCACATGTGTCTGTGTCGTGTTGGTGATGTGAGGGACAAAGGAATACATAAAAACTAACAAAATAACTAATGATAAATACCAAGACCAAAGTAGCGTGATATCAAGATTAACGCTTCAAGACCTTTTTGTTTTAATAAGCTATTCATTTTAGAGACAAAGACAAATTAGATTACACAAATGAACAAGAAATATTGAAGATAAAAAAATTGATGTTACCTCTCTTATAGCAATAACCTCAGCATGAGCAGTGGGATCTTTGTTTCTTAAAACCATGTTATGACAGCTTACAATTACTTCATGATCATTTCGAACAATGATTGCACCAAATGGGCGTCCATCGCCACATTCAACACCTTTATATGCTTCTTCAACGGCTTTGGTTATGAACTTTTGGTCTCTATCCTCTGTAGCTGGTACAACAAGAGAAAATACAAAGAAGTACATTTCAGGTTATAGAAATTATCATTTATGAATCAATATACCATATTGTTCCAGCTATATATAGAAGCAAAATCGGTCGTACCAGATACTATACTAAGTTTTCCAAAAAAAAAATATCAACAAAATGCATCATTGTAATAACAATTGTTCACTATATGATTCTTTCCTATCCCTATTGGCAATTTAAAATGTTTTTAGAAAGTAAGTAAACATTGCCGAAATATTCATTTTTTTTCCAGTGTCATATCATGAAGATCAAATCAAGTATGGAAAAAAAAATGCTATCATTCAATCTTGTTTTTAAATTTTTAAATATGTTCATACCTATGAAACACGGAGCGTATCCCGTGTCCAACAACGACACATATAATTACATTGAATTATGTGATCTTCTCAAATAATTAATGGTGTCTGTGTCCGTGTCATATCAGTTGTTTGTGTTCGTATATGTGCTTCATAGGTTCATACACATTGAACATAGCAGTTTGTTTCTGCTCTTATCCACCTTATTCTGACTTAACTCATAAATGTGATCATTCAATCTGGTTTTTAAGTTTTTATCCATAATCTAAATGATAAGTCATAACAGTGTAAGTGGTACTATTATTACTAATACCAAATTGTGGAACACACTAAGGACGATAACTGAAGATGTTTATAAATAAGCAATAGTATATGAAGAATTTAATCAATTACTATTACTACTTACCGTTTGCAGCAGCAGCCTGCTCCATGTGATGAATGATGATAACACTATTTTTGTATAAGAATCCACTCAATAAACCCGTCCTTGACTTTTTGTTGAGATAACATTTTTTGATTCGGTAGTGCTATTTATTTATTTATTTTGGGAGTAACACCAAGTGTTAGCATTTTCCTTTTAAAATATTGAAAAAGTAATTATTCAAGGAGACGTAGGTGACAAGCTTTCAGGCAACCGCCAATCAGAGAGCTTTGTTGCTTTCTTGCAATAATATCCTTATCTGATTTAAATAAGGAGAATGTTTGTGTATCCATTGTATTTATGCATAGCAATGGCACCGGTAGAAACGAGTTTTACATGTTTTCTTACTCTATTTTTATATTCATTGTATTTAGGAACCAATGCGCTGATAGCTTAGCTAATTGGGAATTGATCTCAGCTGGTCTTACAGTTTGGATGGATGTTCCTTTGTTTGTTAAAGAGTATTATGTAAAGAATAGACTTAGTATACCTACTTTTAGGTTTATCAATTCTTAGGAGGTTTGGTTTTTTGTGTATCTCTCTTTCTTTTGAATATATTTTGAGGTTGCAGCACTTTGCTGCTCCTCTTTTTTGAAAAAAAATATATAAAAAAGATACTCTATTTTTATATACTTACTTGATACTCTAGTCATATTTAATGGCGATGAGAAATCAAATTTCATCCCTGCCTCGATAGGTTCGGGTATCCCCGTCTATCCCCATCCCTACGGCATGTTGTTTTTAACAAAAAAATGAAGTATTTTTCAGCACTTGACGCAATGTTGTAATATATTATCCAGCAAATATATGACGGCAATCAATGGTTATTGTGATGGAGAATAGAGACTGAGGAATTGAGATGTGGAAGGAGAAGAGAGAAAAATCGGAGAAGTGAGTGTCGGCTGAGAGACTCTAATTGTATTAATTGTATGAATGAAATGGTTTAGGGTTTTAGTTTCTATTTATATAAAAGGGTTAATAAATTGATTTTCTATATACGGGACATGTTTGGCTATAGTTTTGGGGTGGGTATCTATATCTCTGTTACCCGTCTCGTACCCGTGTTTTAAAATCGGGAAAAACTCATACTCAAATCCAGTCAAAAGGGTGAAAACCCATCAAATTAGGTTTGGTTCAGGAGGATACCCGTGGGTATGAGTTTTGTTGTCATGTCCAATTGCATTGCAATTTGCATGTATATACCATGAGTGGGAAATAGATAGGATTGAGTAATGTGATACATATGATGAGTTTTTTATTTGAGTAAATATGATAAGTTGGTGATGTGATTGTTAATAAATAGGGCTAATTAAGTTAATGATTTTTATAAATATTCAAAATTTTATTTTTAATCCCTGCAAAATAAAATCACATTTTTTTAGTCCATGTAACATTTTTCTTTATCCTTTTTAGAGACCAAAAATGCCGATGAAAATTTCATACGGACTAAAAATGTTGATGAAAATTTTTACTAGGACCAAAATTGCTTAAAAAGCAATTTTATCTTTGTTTTTTTCATTTAAAATTAAATTAAAATAAGAATTATTAAATCTAACAATTTTAAATCAATTTTATTTAGGAAATGTAGGTCAATTAAAATGTAGCTCTATTTAAGCTGTTCTAAAGTCTCTTAAATAATTGAGAGAGATGCTTATTCATTTTGGGTTTTTGTTTACCAAATGTCCAGAAATACCTTTGGTACAAATAAATACCATAAACTCAGTACCAAAATTACTACTTCTAAACCAGAAAATAAATACAAGTAACTTGGGAAGGTACAAAATAACAGACATAGCAAAGAGGACTAGAGCAACACAACCAAGGAGTCGTGAAGTGAGACACACTTTTACTATACAAAAAAATGAAACTAACGCATGTAACTTTACTTAATTTGAGTGAATTCAAAGAAACAATGTTTTGCATATGAAATACGAATAGCAATAAACACACAAGTTAAATTCAAAAGCAGGTTACAAGTCAAGTATCAATGATCATTTTTGTAATGCCTCAAGTCAAGCATATAGTACCCAACAAGAAAACATTAGTACTAATAATAGCAAGTGCATCTTTATTGCAGTCGTCCGTTCTCCAAGGAGTCCACAATTACCGCGACCAAACATATCAACGACGAGGCACGCATATGTGTTATGCTGCTAATATTTCACGAGTTCAACTATTACACCCAAGCAGAAGATTTAATAGACCAGAACAACTTAAATAGTTCTTTCTGATAAGAAATTGGATTTTCCTGAACAAGTGTAACTTGTATACTTTTTTACCATGATGATTAACGCGATCGTAAAAGATTAGCCTTTACCTTGTCCTTTGTCTTCTCAAATACTTCTTCTGCAATTTCAGCAGCAATACCATCTATCTTTTTTATCTCGAACTTATGAAAATCAGTGCCCTTGCCAATATAATTACTAAATCCAATTGATCTTGCAGCTTCTGCTGTGGCTCCATAAACCATTCTCT
>Ga0099826_10001170_pt1 | contig 15146 bp, 7 predicted proteins | sample Mtrugardesep15_FD_76830 | JGI IMG/M metagenome (GOLD analysis project Ga0099826, IMG submission 76830) | Root nodule microbial communities of legume samples collected from California, USA - M. trunc garden sep15 | ecosystem: Host-associated > Plants > Roots > Nodule | place: USA: California... | reverse complement strand
AATTCCACAAGATGCTATTGCTTTTGAGGAGTCTAGGTATTTTGCAATGCAAATGCAATAAAGGATTTGTGTATATGGGGGTGGTGTAAATTTAAAAATGCTATAGAAGTTTTGTGTTTAGTCAAACAAAACCCTAATGAGTTCACTTTCTTTCACATATATTTGTTAGTTTTTGTGTTTTCATTTTTCATTCCATTGTTTTGAACTTCTCTCGTTTGCTTGATTATTGATTGATATATTATATATATTGAGCACAATACTCTTTCGTTTTTGACTTGTGTTAGCTATATAGTCTTACATATATGGAAGCTATAGAAAAAAGAATCTTAATAATAGTGTGAAATAGTGTCATAAACACTAGAATTTCTAAACATGTCAGTCCTCACCTTATAGCATAAAATTAATACTATCAATAGCCATTTACAAAAAAATAAAACTGCAATCATGTTATCTTAAAACTATTTATTCATAATTTAATTATAGACAATTATTTTTTTCTTGAAAAGCCGTGTTAAAAATCAGTTTGTCACTGAAATACATGATTGAGTATCTTTTGCAAAGTTGTTCTGAAACACAAAGCAAAAGGCTGTTGAAAGTTTGAAAGGTGCTTTAAGTCTTGGCCTTGACTTCTTAGCCTTATAGTACCAAAGGTATCAAAATATGGCTGCATTGTTTTATAGTTTTCTTAATAATGTACATATAGTTCATGCGAGTCCAAAGAGAAACAATAGAGCATTTAAGTCTCATTTTCTGTCAACTCGGATATGCCTCAGATAGAATCAAGCTGATAACAACAATACATGATACATATTCCATACTTTGCCACTTGAAATATGCATATAAATAGTACGAAATGCCTCTTTTTCTTTATACATATATAGAAACTGAAAATAGAGTTTCTTTGTCAAATGTTATTATTGCATTCGTTTTGGAGGAGATGTATCATTTTTCCACTTTTTTTTTTTTTATATACCTGGAACTTGTATATATTATAAACATGATACAACTACTTTGAACAAATTTAATTTTGATTTATAACGTCAATGTAAATACTTTTTCACTTCAAGTTAATCATAAATTGTCGATTTTTATTTTTTTATTTTTTTTTATTTTTATAATCTATTGACTTTAACTTTTTATTTGCTATTATTGGCTTTAATCTTAAAACTTAAAAGTTACACATAATATTATTTGATTGATGACTTGTAATTTTCTTTTTCACTAACAGGAAATACTGTTAAGCGTAATTCAAATGAGAAGCTATAGTTTGTTAAGATTTTTATTAGTTAATTGAAGTTGTTAATAGTTTGTTACAAGTTAGCTTGTCACTCAAGTAATAACTTTGTATTATAAACACTTGAGTCATCAATCAAATAAAGTGTACAATCAAATTTTCATAATTCTCTCTATTCTCTTTACTTTCACATTGTTTCTCATCTAAGAGTTTCTTTACACTAAAATCTCAAGTTCCAATCGATTGGTATCGAGAGCCAATCTCAATCTTTGTGCGCTGACAATCAATAATTGCTTGGTGTTGTGATGGGTTCCAATGGCAATTTCCCCACAGAACTATCAAAATTGAAGAGTGATAACTATAGGATAGGTGGAGTGTACAAATGGATATATTTTTTTTCTGGCCCTAAAACGAAAAAAATAATATTACAAGACCGACCTATATGAGTATTATTTACCTAAAAGACCCAATTTCTCAATTTTTTTTGTCTTCTAGTGCATGTCCCACCACTGTAAATGGCGGGATACAGTATCTTTATTTTTATTTTTGCACGTTTTTTTTCTAGCAATAAGTGATTTGACATTTTATTATTTTTAAAATTTTCTTATGACAACCCAAGAGGCAAATCAGCTAAATTGGGTGGACAATTTACTCCAAAAAAATGGACTCAAGCTTATGATTGGGGTTGGCGTTGGGTCACATGATAACCAATCTTGTTGAGTCGTGAAACTTTGTGTTTAAAGGGCACACAATGCGTTTGTAATGGTAGACTCTGGTGGTCCATTCACCATACATTGCATGGATGTTTACTTTCACCAAACAGTGCATGGATAAGTCCGATGCAACATTCATCAACTCGATCAGTTTAACTGAGAGAGGTTTACTTTCTCTGTCTGTGAAACCATCAACTGCATAGAGGGAAGGCCAATGAAAACTTTCAAGGTAGACCTACAGACGAGGTGGTGTGATTGTGGGAAGTTTCAAGCTTTACATATGCCTTGTTCACATGCCATAGCCGCGTATTCTACCTTCCACCTTGACCATAGAGTCCTTATCCCAGAGGTGTTCAAAAAAGAGAGTATATACGCCATCTATAACACAAGGTTTGAACTAGTCCACAATTAGATTTATTGACCCTCATATGATGGTCCCAAACTTTGCCAAACCAGCCATGCGATGACTAGAAAAAGATCGACCCAACATTACTTGCATTCAAACTAAAATGGACGTTGTGGAAAAGAAACGAGAAAATGTGGCTTGTATCGGAAGTCCGGTCACAATGGAGAGGTAATCACTGATCAACAATTATGTGAGAGAAATTTATTGTATGCACGATCGAAGAAACAAAAGATACTACGAACATCACGGTGGAGAGGTCAATGTAAATGAGCTCCCAAAGACCTTTTATTTCGGGGAAGTAATCTAACACAACTTTTTTTACCTTAATTCAAGTTGTTGGCAAATATTTCTTTAAGATCAATCCAACATCAATAGCATTCTCGGAGAAAACAATTGTTTTTGCAATTGGTTCCTCAAAAAAAAAACTAATTTATATCATAATTAAGAAATATATGAAATGTTAAAAAAAAAAAGAGTATGTAAATGGAATAATTTAATGCATTCTTTTATTTTTTTGGTTTATTACATTATTCTTTTTTTAACCAAGTTAAAAGTTATATCCATATTATAAAAAATCATTATGGTAACTTCAAATTGCATTTTTTTTTTTGAGAATTTTAATTACATTGTTTATTGACCAATTTAAAATTTCATTATTTATATGATCAAGCACTTAATTATTGCAAGCTTTACCGATAGGTCAAAGCAGGCCAGCACAATATTTGCTCACAAGGAGTTGTTGCAGCTTGCAAGTTGTAAGTTCAATCAAATTACCAAATATTTAATCTTGACTTTCTTCCACAATTCATTTGGCATGAAAAGTTTCATGAGGATTTTCTTATTGTTTAATTATTATTGTTACTTTTGTCACATAAAAGTTTCATGAGGAATTTTTTATTGTTTAATTATTATTGTTACTTTTGTCACATAATCTAAGAAGTGATTTGATATTGATAGTTGGTTTGTCAATATTAGAAACATCAGGTCCAGCAGTTGATCAAACTTTCAATCAATTGTGGAAAAAAATAAATATATTTGAGAAACAAAAATTCTATATATGCCGGTCAATTATTATCTCTCTTGATATTACTCTACCTATCTGTTGTATTTCAGTTTTTTTAAGAGGCCAAACGCAAATTGTTTGTACAAACCTCCTTTTAAAGTACAAGTCTGCTAAAAAGGGATTAAAAAAATGTAAAGAATACAAGAAACCATGCTAAAAAGCATAAACACGAAAAGAACATTACAAAAAGAATAAACCCATGCCTGTTCAAAAAAAAAAAAGAAGAATAAACCCATATAAATGAGCGGGTTAATTCATCAAGAATGAAAATGCACAAGAGAATTAGGCTAATTAGTCTTCGGTCACTATTAAGAGTGAAATTTTATTTGATCAAGTAACTGTTCCAATGTAAGTTGTGATTCCAAAAAATTGAGCATTGTGCTCCATCCAAATGAGCCAGATAGAAGACAACCTGATGGCATGTAAACTAAAGCGAATGTCCTTTTTGAAAACATGTGCGCCACAAAATTGTGATGCATGCTTGCCAATGTAAGCTTGGTTAACAAAATGAATGTCCCAACCAAAGAAAAACTAGATTTGAGATACTACCAAAGAAGTCACAACTAATAAAAAGATGATTGATTGTTTCCTCCTGTCTACAACCTCCCGAACAAACGATCCATGAGGCAAAACAGCGTGACGCAAAAGAGTATCCTTTGTTGAGATCCGTTTGTTTAGAATTCTCCGCGCAAATAACGAGCCCTTCCGAGGCACTAATTTATTCCAACTTAAATGAGAATCAATAAGGGTCAGTTGATCAATTCGAGTACGAACCTTATAAATATCTTTGAATCAGTAGCCAACATCCGAGTTAAGATACCAAAACCATTTATCATACACATTTACCTGGAAAACAAATTTTGGCTAATAAGGTAACACATTGTTCAAATTGTTCCTCCTCCCGAGCGAACAGACGACTTCTCCACTGCCATCTAGGAATGGTAATGGGGGGCAGAGTGGGGATGGGTTTTACCTTCCCCGTCCCCATACCCTACTCTCATATACTTACCTGTTACCCTACTCATACCCAGTAGTGATGAGAAATTGAATCTCATCCCCTTCCCCGTCCCCATACCTTACTCTCATATACTTACATGTTACCCTACCCATACCAAGTGTGGTAGGTGAAGGGGTGCAAAGGGACAATGAAAGATTTATGTTGAGTGGGGTTGTTGAGGGGCGTATCAGGAGATGTGGGGGGGTAAGCCAATCAATCCTTCATATTTTCCTCCACATCGTCGGTACCATAACATTACTGTCTACATAAAGATCAGATAATCTTCTAAATTTAAATCGTATACACCCTCTGTCTAACCATGGGTCAAACCAAAAGGAAGTAATATCAGTCACCCAAAATATGATTGATACCTTCTTTATATCATCTTTTATTGTCCCTTTGCACCCCCTCACCTACCACACATAAATCTTTCCACCACACTGACACCTTACCCCCACATCTCCTAATATGCCCCTCAACATAAAACCTCCAACACCACTTTCCTAACAGTGCCAAATTCAACCCCCTAAGCCCTGCCAAACCACCAAAATCCTTAATTGTGCACACTTTATCAAAATTTATCCAATTAATTTTGCAACCTATCTCAATCCCCCAAAGAAATTATTTAAAAAGAGGCTCAAGAAAAGAAATAATACATATGGGGCCCTTGAAGAAGCAAGAAAGTAATTCGGAAGCGACTGCAAAACATATTTAACAAGCATAAAGCCGACCACCCATGGATAAAATTTTACTTTTCCACCCCTTTCGTTTTTTACGAATTTTTTCAACCAACGAATGCCAAAAGGAGAACTGAGGAGGATCCCATCCAATAGGCAAACCAAGATAAACAAAATCAATATGACTAATTTTACAGTTCAACATAACAACCGCTTCCACCAACCAAAAAACTGCCATATTGACTGCAACTAGTAAGCTTTTGGGGAAATTCACTTTTAAGCCAAATATAATTTCGAAATGGATCAGGTTAGCCTTCAAAGTTCTAATATTTCCCCAACTCTTCTCTTCCATAATCAAAGTATCATTAACAAATTAGAGGTGAGAAACACGAAAAGAGGATGACGTACCCACATCATCGCCTTCAAAAGTTCAAACTTCCACCAAAGAACTTAACATCACATTCAAACCCTCCACAACTAAGAGATAAAGGAATGGCGGGAGTGGTCCCCTTGTCTAAGACCCTTACCCATATGAAATTCCTCTACGAGGCTTCCATTTACCAAAACTGACGCATTGGTCGTACTAACGCATTCCATAATCCATTGTCGCCTTTTAGAAGGAAAACTCATCTTTTCCATAACTGCATATAAGTATCCCCACTCAAGAGAATCACAAGCCTTCTCAAAATCAACTTTAAACATAACGATTTCCTTCTTTCTTTTCTTGGCATCATCCACCACTCTCATTTGCAATTACAATACCGTCCAAAATCTATCGACCCATAACAAAAGTCGACTAAGCTTCAGATGTCACACCGTCAATTTCCATCCTTAATCTATTATCTAAGAATTTAACTTAGATCTTGTACATACAACCAACCAAAGTGATCAGACGAAAATCAGATAATTTTTTAGGATTACTTACTTTTGGAATCAAAGCGATTAAAGTGAAATTAGAACCTTTCACCAACCTATTGTTAAAATAAAATTTAGTAATGAACCTCGTTATATCCTCTTTAATGTCAACTAGAAATCTTTGATAAAACCAAAATTAATGTCTTCTGGACCTAGACTCTTGAAGTTCTCACAATTGAGAATCGCCTTCTTCACTAAAGGGCAGCTCAAGATAAGCCGCATCCATATCAGTAAGGGCTCTAAATCAAAAAATTCCACCGTGGACACAACCAAAACTGATTTGAATTAATGGTCAAAATGATTAAAAATAGTTTCTCTAACATTATTCACACCTTCAATTCTCTTGTCATTTACCACAACAATGTATATGTCATTACCATGTTTCCTATTAGCCATATTTTCAAGGATTTAGAGTTAGCACCATTATCTTTGAGCAACAAAATATGAGATTTTTGCCACTGCAAGCTACATTGAATTTTAGACAAGGACACAACTGAGCTATGAGAGTAAGCTTCTCAACTCTGTCTTCATCGTCTAAGGATGTCGCTTCTCCTTTGATGTTGAGCTGTAACATGTTATCCTTATCTCCTTTGATTTTGCTATCATTATTTGAAATATGGGTCAAGTGTCACTCATTCAAGCTACCTTTAACTAATTTAAATTTGTTCTTTAAAACATACCCACCCCAACCTTCGACCTCAAACAACCTCCAATTATTTCTAACAAAGTCATGATAACCCAAGAACTCTGCCCAACATTTCAACATACAAAAAAGCTTAGGCCCCCAATTAGTCTCATCATCAAACAACATACCATAACAATGATATGAAAAACCGTGAAGTACAACTACCTTTACAATTAGGCTACAACTTACTCCACTTTTTTGAAATCAAGAATCTTTCAATTATGCTCACAGGCAATTTATCCCCATAGAACCAAAATAAGTGTATACCAGCAAAAGGTAAATCAATCAGAAGAAAATATTCACTAAAACTATTAAAGATATCATAATCACCATTATGAATCACATTATACTTAAGTGTTTTTCATGAGAACAAATTGAATTAAAATCCCAACAAACACATCAATTAGAATTACTTTGTTAAAATATAAAGTTACTCATTCTACTCCAAAGCTCATGTTTCCTTCTCCTATCGCACGAAGCATAAACATTAACATTAGCTAACATAAAGGAATTATCACATTTCTTATACCGCCTACCAATAATAAGAACATGCGCAAAACCAATTATAAAACCCACTTTGATCATATTTCTCTATCTCTTTCACTTATACACTTTATTTAAAATGTGTAAAATGATTAAATAGGTCAATTATTTTAGGACGGAAGAAATATTACACATTAGACGAAATCCTCAAATGATATTGGAACACTCAATTTTTTTTTTGTAGAAGTTGAATTTGTAACCATTGGATTGACTTTGATCCGGTTCACTTGTTGTGAGCATACTAGTCTCTCTTGTTGCATATCTGTCTTAGTTGACAACTTCATATTTTACACACTCCTAAAAAACAGCTAGATGACAAATGAGTTGAAAAAAAAATCAGACGGCTACATTTATTAAACTTTCTTTTCAGTTAAATTTTTTTATGTGAGAAAAATAGTATAATAGAAATACTCAGATAATATTCAAATTAATATGAAGATCATTTAGTATAACCTTAGTTATATTTTATCATTTTATATAACATTTTTTTATCATTTTCATGTATTATAAACTTTTAACTGATTATAATTATACAGTCATCCAATAATTAAATTATATAATAGTATTTGTTAGCTAACTAAATTATCCAATCCTCACGTTCACAAACAAGGTCTATAAAAAAATGTAGGGTTAAATATGTTTTTAGTCCCTATAAATATACTAACTTTTCGTTTTAGTCCCTCTAAAATTTTCTTTCAACTTTTAGTCCCTATAAAATTTATATTCACTATTTTTGGTCCCTATTTTTAATTTAATTTTAGTATTTTTTAATGAAATTATGCAGAAATGTGTAAAATATTGTAAAAATATTTCTCAAAATATTAGAATTTTTCAACAAAACATAAATTAAATATGAATTTTTAACCGTAAAATATATAAAAATTCATATTAAATTCATGTTTTGTTAAAAAAATCTTCTTTTTTTTTGTGAGAGATTGTTATAATATTATGAATTTTTCTGCAAAATTTTATTCAAAAATATGAATTCTACATATGAGTTTACTTTAAAAGGGAGACCAAAAATGAAGATGAGAAATTTTGTAGGACTAAAAGTTGAAGAAAATTTTTAGAAGGACCAAAACAAAAAGTTGGTATATATATAGGACCAAAAACATATTTAACCCAAAAATGTATAACATGACTGTATTTAAATTTATTATTTTAAAAGGGTGGACTCAAATTGCAGAATTGAGTGATAAAGACAACGAATGTTCTTGATCTGATAATTCAATTTTCATTTGCAAGTGGTAAAAAAATAATTCATGTCAAGTTTACAAGCAACACATTATTTATTTTATATCTTCCTATAGAGTGAAATGAATGTCAAAAAATATGGTAAGAAACTCTTGGCCGCCGGTGCTTTGTTTCTATCTATAATTCAGAATAGGATGGTAGAAAGTGCATGGAATCACCAAGTATCATTATAGTTGATTTTGTAAATATTTTAATGCAAGGTTCAGAAAAGTTGCTTGGAACAAACTCAGCATAATAATCCCTTGACAAGTGCAAACATTTAGAAACAGGTTCAAAGCATAACAACAAAGATTTTAGAATTTTTTTTCCCTCGTCTACTTGAGATTAAGATATATTAATTAAATTTAGAGGGTACATTATGTCAATATCGTGACGATAATATAAAGGATTAAAATAAACACAAAGCAAACCTTGATTGAAGCCTTCATTCAAGTCTGCTCAAGCTAAGACAAAAGCTCCCCGACGACTCTTCTTGCAAGCATTGCACCTTTTTATGCAACACGCAGTGACATTACAAAAATTAATGGATATTGTTTATGCCTCTAATGATTTGTTTATTTCATGAAAATGACACTCACTACCATGAGAATTTACATGTATATACTTGTTTATTTTAATATATTCATTTCATCATTAAAGTTAGCATTTTTGTCCAGTAGGAAAAATAATTTAGAAATTTTGTATTTGTTATATTAAAAAAGAAAAATCATTACCCAGTCCCAGACGTGTCTGTCCCAATTGTTTTGATTGAGAATACTATTTTTGACATATTTTATATCGCATATTGTCATATTCGTTTAATTAGCATATTACATAAAATTTATAAGTGGGGTGTAAGTGGTTTGAACAAAACTGATGAAACCAAAAATTTAAACCGAACCTAACAAAAAAAGTATCCGACCTTGTTTGGTTCGGTTCAAAACCGAAACGAACCAACCTAGTCGATATAGTTTGGTTCGGTTTTTGGATTTTAATTTTGAGATCCAAAAAACCGATGCTAGCCTCACTATCTATTTTAGTAATATTATCATTCTTCTCACACACTTATGATTAAACTCAAAATTAAAGTCTAATATAAAATACTACTTAATTCATTCATTTTCTCCCATCATCATCTCATCTCATCACTCACACTTTACTTCGTTTATACTAAAAAAATATACTAGACGCCAATCACACCTAATCTATCGTTCTTCACCGTCGATGAGATCGCCTATCTCTTGTTAGTTTTTTCATGTTAATTATACAAATTAGTTTGAAAAACATAGAACATGGGAAAACAAAACTATACAAAATATTTGAGTATGTTGTATACATGAAATACAAATTTGTGAAAATATGAAATTTATTTAGTTGTATTTTCAAGAAAACCGATCAACCGAACTGATCCAAACCGACTAGTTTATTCGGTTTCTTTTTTGAATAATAGTAAAAACCGAACCAATGAAGATTTCATTGGTTCAAACATTTTTTTACAAAAAAGATCAAAATCGAACAGTTGCACCCTTATATAAGAGTGTAACTAATTTACACATCTATCTAATGATGTGTTGTCACATTAATTAATAAATATAAAAACAACAAGAATTGTTATATTCATTAATCGATGTGGCAACACATCATTGAATGTATGTGTAAAATATTTGTACACCGAAGAAAAGTATACTAATTAAACTCAATATATAATTGTTTGGTTAAAAATCTTAAGTTATTAGTTTATAGAAAAGATGCTTGAATGCTGTAGCTGCTTTCAAGCTTATAGCATATGAATTTTTTGATCTCTATTTTATCCTCATGCTTTCAATCAATTGGTTTATGACTCTATCTTTCTATCCTTGTTAAGCCAAAACAAAAATTCCATAAATATATCCGGATTGTAGTTGAAAATAAATTCTAAAATTAAGATGTTGCCTAATTGTGCTGCTGCTGCTGCATCAAACATTGCTTTTGAAGTTTTTGTATATTGTAGAAAATTCAATAAAAATCAAATTTTAGATATGTTGCTATCCATACCACAGTTTTAGGCATACACACCCTGCACTAACCGAAATTAGGCCAAGCCCAATCACCGGATTTTGTCCCTCAACCACCGTCAATCTCAGCCTTGTTCACAAATTCTTCTTCTCTTCAACCTTCTCTATCTTAATATCCCAATAAATTCAAATTCATTGAATGGTATAATGGTTTTGTAGAATTTAAGGATGATGAGTAGCAGCAAAGTGTTACTTAGAGGAACACCATTATCATTGTCATTGTCATAAATTTGCTTATTTGATTGATATCATGAGGCTTACATAAATGTTTTGTGTACACATAATTTGATATCCAACACATTATGTTCGGATATGGTTTCAATGTTTTAATCATTACTTTCTCTCATATCTCATATGGAAATTGGAAAAACAAACTACATTGAACGGATACCGGATTGCATTATGTGTCCAAATAGCACAGCTCATGAGGCTTGCCATTTTGTTTCTGAAGAGACGAAAAACTTCAAATTTAGATTGATTTGTGTTGCAGGTTCGGACAATTGCAGGGTGTCGATCTTCAAAGCATTATGTGTTCCAATTTTATATTATGTTAGTTGTTCATGGTTTGGTTCAGGAAGAAGTAGAACATTGAACTTAAAGTGTGTTAGAACTTGAAACTTCCTTTGATTCTTCTTGTGACTAATATTACCAACACAAATAGGCAACTGAATAAAATAGACGAAAGATGCAAATAAAAAACCAAACTTTAAGAGATGCAATATACAGTTTATTAAGTCCTAAGTATAGCTTATTATATTATTACAAATGAAACTATAAATAATTAACTTGCATGCACCGTTCATTCTAAACAAACTAACTAAAACTAAAGGTGCAATGAAAAGTTGAATACTATGTTATGGGTTTCGGTTTTTCATTTTCTGTCATATTTGAAGCACCACATGTTTTTGCAATTATAGATTTGTGATTTAGTGTTCTTATAAATTAGGATTTTCTTATTTAGGTTTCAGATGTTGCTTAGAGTTCACAAATGGCAAGAATCTTTATGGCTTTCATAGCATCTCAGTAACTCTCAGCAATATAAGATTTTTTTTATCTAGGATATAAGCTTTAGGTGGTTCACAACAGTATGTGAAAGTGGATTAATATCTGTCTTGTGAGATAACTGAGAGTTTAGTTCACAAATTGTCAAACACCATAAGGTCCATGAACTATTAGGTCCAAATAGTTCTTTTCAGTGCAGTTCGTTTAGCGAACTTTGTTTAAAATTTCAGTTCAGTTCAATTCAGGAATTGTACCAAAAGATTCAGTTTTTTATAGTGCTAATTCGGTTCAGTTTAGCAGTTTGGTTCAGATTTTTGGTTTTTTCTTAATAGCCCTAGTTTGATTGTGTAGCCTTCATTCGTGAACTGAAAATGCATGGTTAGTCTATTAAGTATTCGCAGAGAAATGTCGGCGCTATTGTTGTATTACACAGATAGCAAATCAATACTTCGTAAATGCTCGATATTATTTGCTTTCTGCTCGTTGCTTTCCCTTGGCCATGTAAGTTTGTTTGAATATTTTATACTATGGAGCAATTTTTTCGAGCAAATTTTCTAGAGTGCTTTACTTTCCACTTTACTTTATCATAAACAAAGAGAGAAGAGAGGAGGAGGGTAGGTAAGTATCATGCCTTTACAAAACAATTCCACCATTTAATATATTAAGTGATTCTCAATTGATATGCCTCTGCTCCTGATTTTTATTCAATGAAACGTTTTTTTACATGAGTGGTAGAAAACATTGTTGCTTCTGTCAAAGAAAAAAAACATTGTTACTTGCTGGTTTGTCTTAGCTTTATGTTTTTAGTTTCCAACTTTTTTCATGTTATCTGCAGATACTGAAAACAATTTACGCGACAATACTCCTGAAACATTTTGATCAACGGTGAGTTGTTTATTTATAATTGTTAATTGGGTATATTGAATAACCGATGAACGGTGCCTGATATATTGGTATATCCTTGACAGGGATGCCATCCTCGCTTCTATTCCAAGCTATGAAGAGCCTTACATTAAAGTTCCAAAAGTCCTAAATGTGGACTAGAGTTGCTTAGATGAGTTATTTTGCTTAAAAGAAACCCATGAAGACTATTTTCTTGTAACTTGAATTTCTTGGTTCTTTATATGAACCATCTCTTATTTTGAATTTTCATGACGGAAATCAGGTCATGGATTCTGTAGACAAATTTTGAAATCTTCATCATCATAATTTGACGGTTATTTAAGGTGCTTGATAATGTATTTGTATATATGGATACAAGATTTATCATGAAAATTCAATATTTCTGCTGAGACTTTCTTCAAGGTGATTTTATGCTTGTTTTGTCGATATTGGAGATGCCTAGTATTGAAGCTGTTTATGTGGATTAGGACATGAAAATATCATATGCATGTAGCGGATAGGATTTGTCTCTTAATATACCTTTATTTATCTTTATGGACAGTGTCATTGCTCGAATTCAATCTTTATGATGCCCATGAGTTTTGGGATGGGTGACTTCTAATCCATAGCTAAATTACAAAATCACAGCGAGGTTAAAATCCCTTTCTATCAGTTAAGTATAGCATCTGGCACTCATCAATCTTGCTCTTTATTTGCCAGCTATTTGAATTCTACTTTGTGATATGTTAGGTGTGAATCACCATATTTGAAATCACTTGCAGCAGACAGGTTGCATATTTAACACCATGGATATCCTTCACAGGATATACCATCTGATTTTTGTCCGAAGAAACTTTCTCCATGTAAGGAGAAAGTACCATGCATCGGTACAAAATAAAAGGTAATATGCAGAACAAATACTGTTTGATTCAATTAAATGCTTTTAATAATCCTTAATGTCATATGATAATGGTATGTGATAGTATGTTCTCAGGAATTTATCCTTCTACCTATCGTTTATAGATAATGAAAGTCAACTATCATAGTTATTACATTTCTCTACATGCTTTAAAGGTGAATGGTTCAATTAGAATCAGTAATTTAATTCAGTATATGAATGTTTAGTGACATTCAAATTAATTCTGTAAATGGAGAGTTGAAAAATGAGGTTAATTTGATCATGTAGCAACTATTCTATGTAGAATCTTTAAATATTTATAAGCTTTAATTTTTAACTTAGCATGCTAATAGAATGTTCGGTGTTTTGATAATTTGGCTTATAGAATTAATGAATCAAGCTGCAATAGTTGGATCATAACGAAATTTAACCTGCTCTTGTACATGACTAGTTTTCAATGAAATCGCTATTTGGACACATAAACGAAAGATGGTAATGCCAGTCTATTTTGAGTTTGTATAATTCAGTCATTCAGTATTTGTTGGTCGATGTAAAGTTTCCTCTGTTTTAGCCTAATGTGGTGATCAAACACAGTTTTCATTCTTCTATAGGGGCCAAAGATGGAGTATCTGTTGCAAGGAGCATTGAACTCAAGGATAAAGTTAAAAATATTGGAGCCAGTCTTGAAAAGCATGTTGTGAGTGCTACCAGTGATTTGGCTGGTGTACTCCGAGAAGATTTTACTTTGATATTTATGTTAGACTAGACTGTAAATAGGTGAAGGTTATATTAGTTACTGAGTTAGAAAATTAGCAAGAAAACTGTGATATTATGTTAAACTCACTTGTATTTGTCCTTTACTCCTTTATATTCCTAAAATTACAAGAGTCTTCTGAGTTGTATGTAATTTCATTTTATCTTTTAGAACCTCAAAACTTTACCACATTGTCAGCAAAATGAGTTATGAAATTCTGTCACTGAGAGTATAATTATTATGGTTGGAGTTGATAAGCAGGTAAATTGGTGTGTGATGTAAATAAAGATAGAGTTTATATGTATCATACCATTGCAACCATTGAAACTTGCAAAAGGGCGTGCTCTTAAAAATTGTTTCATGTCCTAATCCACATAAACAGCTTCAATATCCAATATTGACAAAACAAGCATAAAATCACCTTGAAGAAAGTCTCAGCAGAACTATTGAACTTTCGTGATAAATCTCGTATCCATATATACAAATACATTATCAAGCACCTTAAATAACTGTCATATTATGATGATGAAGATTGCAAAATTTGTATACATAATCCATGACCTGGTTTCCATCATGAAAATTCAAAATAAGAGATGGTTCATATAAAGAACCAAGAAATTTAAGGTAGAAGACAATAGTCTTCATGAGTTTCTTTTAAGCAAAATAACTCATCTAAGCAACTCTAGTCCAAATTTAGGACTTTTGGAACTTTAATGTAAGGCTCTTCATAGCTTGGAATAGAAGCGAGGATGATATCCCTCTCAAGGATATACCAATCTACCAAGCACCATTCGTCGGTTATTCAGTAAACCCAATTAACGAATACCGTTGATCAAATGTTTCAGGAGTATTGTCGCGCAAATTGTTTTTAGTATCTGCAGATAACATGAAAAAAGTTGGAAACTAAAAACATAAGCAAGACAAGTTCTAGTGAACTTAGCTCACTTATAAAGGATTATACATATATACAGAGGTCGGGATTCGAACCCTAAACACCCTGTTTATTCACCTCAAAGGTGAATTTCTCTATGTCCTTGTTTGACAAAGAAAAATAAACCAAGAAAAACCAAAAAACAACAGTTTTTTTTTT
>Ga0099826_10001169_pt1 | contig 15147 bp, 10 predicted proteins | sample Mtrugardesep15_FD_76830 | JGI IMG/M metagenome (GOLD analysis project Ga0099826, IMG submission 76830) | Root nodule microbial communities of legume samples collected from California, USA - M. trunc garden sep15 | ecosystem: Host-associated > Plants > Roots > Nodule | place: USA: California... | reverse complement strand
TGCGGTTCAGATGCCTTAGCATTGAGAAGAGTGGGTAACATTGAAGCTAATTTTTGAGCCATGTGCATCACTATTTTTTCAAGATTTAATAATTGTATGCCTTGAAAAGAAGCGGGCATTGAATGTTGATGGAATAAAAACAGTTGATGTGTGTGCTTGCTTCATTTAAATCTGTGGGTTGATATTTGAAATTCAAATTTAGCATTAAATAGAGTAAAAAGACAGAATTCCCGTCCAGGAACTTAGGGTTTTGGCAAAAAGGGCATGCATTGTGAACCTTTGTATTAGATATTAAGATGCTTGCGGTCTTATTTCTTAATGCAACATTTTTTTTCTTCAAGTAGTTTAGTAGTTAAAAATTCTTTATTTTAAAGAGAAACAATGGAGTGTCTGAGATTCGAACTTCGACCCCTTCATATATTATGTAATGTCTTTATCAAATGAACTAAGCTCACGGAGACATGCAATGTGATTTTTCTTTTATGTGACAAAATAAAACAACTTAGTTTTTTTTTTTTAAGAAAAAACAACTTAGCTTGTATACCTCTTCTTAGTTTTATAGTATTACTATTAATGAAAAATTATAATTTGGATATCTAAAAATCGATTCAAAATAAAACACATTCAATTCGACTGGACTTTTTAAACGAGTCGCCAATTTTTCCTTATTTAAGTTTGGCATATTGTCTCTTCAAGTGCTAAGGATTTGTGGTGTCAAGTGTTGCAAGGCAATCATGTATGTGACAATTTTGAGAGGTCGTGTGGTTGTTAGAGTTTATGTGTAACATCTCAAACGACTTTAAGTATTGTTGACTAACCTCACAAACTAACACGAATATTTTCAGCGTGTTTTGTCTTCACTCACATACCTTTCGAGAAACTTCCTAGAAAGTCACCCATCCCAAAATTGTTCCAAGTCAAGCACACTTAACTGTGTATTTCTTATGAAATCAGCTACCAAAAAGAAGTTGCATCTTGTTGGTACAAGTAGTACCAAACATCTTATAAACATTCCCGCAACCATGCAGTCTTATACCTGCACAGTGTGATGACCCCTCTCATTATGATGTGAATTCGTTCCTTTTTGCCTAGAAGATGCCATGAGCTGCTCATTGTCATGTCTTGCACTATGAAAATCACTCATCACCTTCGTAAGCATTGGGTGTTACATGCAGTGGTATCAGAGCATACATCTCTTGATACAATGTGGTCTCGGAACGAACCAAGTGGAAGCTGGTGGGCATGTAACACCCTGAAGGTGTGAGTGATCATCAGTGCACAAGACATGACAATGAGCGGCTCCTGGAATCTTTCAACAAAAATAATTGATTTCACACCGTGGAATGAGAGGTATCCTGGTACCGTGCATGTATGGGACTGCATTGCCGAAGGAAGATTTATAAAAATTGTTTGGTATTACCTATACCAGTAAGATACATTTTTTTGAAAAATTATTTCATATGAAATCCACATTTAAGCGTGCTTGAATTAAAGCAATTTTGTGATGGGTCACCTTTTGAGAAGTTTCTCATAAAGTGTATGAGAAAGGACCGACCACACTAAATGGTTTGTGGGGTCGGTTGACAATGCTTCAAGTCGTCTGATATATTACATTTTGACTCTAGCTTGTGGAAGTGAGTTGTGAAACTGGAAATCCATCTCAAAGACAATAGTTTATAGTATGTTGGAGATGGAAGACACATATAGGCATGTATTGAAGTTGGATACAATGTAGTGGATTAGAATGTGACAATTTCAGCTGTTATACAAGGTGTGAAAGTTTGTGATTTGGTTGGTTTAAACGATAATTGGACCGAAGCATGTTTGAAGATTGCCTACATAATGCTATAGTGCATAAAATTATAGTAATTATGCCCCATAACATCGATAATGGCATAGGTTAAATTGCAAGGGCTAAAGATAGTAATGAGAGTTTTCACGTGGCGACAATGGGGTAGCACTTGGGCGACATAACATTTGGTGACATCGACCAATCACAATGTCACAATCCTTGTGTGTGTGCGTGAGAGTGAGAGAGAGAGAGAGAGAGAGAGAGAGAGAGATTTGTGACATTGTGGTTGACCAAAGTCACCCAAGTGCTACCTATGACAATGTACATGTTGTATCGCGAGTTTGATCATGATGCTGACGATATTGTTTGGAAAAAAAATGGAAATTAAATATTCCAAAAAGGGTAAGGTCCTTCTTGTAGATTATAAGACATGATCAATTACTTACGGATGTTGATAACAGTATGATGAGGTATGGACATGATATGTGTGAGTATTTAGTGGTGTTCATGATTCGTAAATTGAACCGAACTGAATCACACTAATGGTTCGGTTCAATTTTTAAAAGTCACCTTAATTAAAAACTATTGGTTATTGTGAAACCAGTTTTAGTTCAGTTTAAAACTAGTTCGCATTTATGAACCAATTTAATATTGTGATCCGATTTTAAAAATGGATTATTTCAAAATTGTTTTTTCTTTTTAAATTGGTTGATGTAGATTTGGATTTTTTTTGTTTGCAATTGATGAAGATTTAGATTTGTTTATGAGTTTGATAAGTTTTTAATGATTTTTTTTTATATAAAAAAGGATAATTATGTTAGTATTTTATAACACAAAGGACTAAACTGAAACACAAAAAAAATGATAAAGGACGAAAGTGTTACTTGAAATTAAATTAAGAGACGAATTATGTATATTTTTTTAAAAGTATAAATAAAAAAGAACGATGAACAACAATTCATCAAAGGACTAGAACTGGGGAAATTAACTCATGTATGTTGGAGGTAAATTTCACAAATGAAGCCAAATATAAAAGGTTGTTTCATCAAAACTCAACCAAACACGTTTTTTTTTATAATTTTTCGTGAAAATGAAAATATTTTAGTCTAACCAAGCAATTTGGTTCAATTGGTTGATTAATTCCATCAATAATGAATTATTTAAAAAAATTTGTGTTCCATTCTTGTGTGATTATTTTTTTTGTCAAACTTACTTATCTCTCAACCAAACTATATATATCAACAAGGATCATTTTCCTAAGAACCAACATGTTAACCTAAAAAATATATATATGCCCATGACATAAGAGCATAGTCACATAATATTAGGTGGTATACCAGGGGTTTTAACTTGTTTAAGGGATAAGAGACTCTAAATGATCAACAATACAACGAAGTTTATATTTTTTCAAATAGATTTTTACAGTATAACATATTTTTGCTGATAATTGTTTAACAAAGAAATTTTAAAGAAAAATTTAAATGAAAAATTCGTTTGAATAATTTATCTAAAAATGTCATTCTAAATATTTCATCATTTTATTGTAATTTTTTTTATGATAAAATTTTAAATAATCTTTAAAGTAAGAAGTTATTTCAAATAGCTTTTCATAAAAATCGTGTTTAAAAATATGTTTTTTTACGATATAAAATCTCTAACAATGAATATTAAAGTTAATAAATGTCAAAATCTCTATTTTAATTTATAACAAATAATTTTGAAACAACCTTTACTATTTTTAAATATATTTCCAAAAAATTATTTTTAAAAACATAAATAAAATTCATTTTTTTTTTAAATCTATAACAAACGGACTAAGTGAGTAAAAGCACAAAATTCATCTTTTTTTGACAAGATTTATGGGATAATTTTATCCTCCAAAAACTGTCTTTGAATCATTAAAATCTCATCGTATGTGCCTCTGTGGAAGGAGCTTTTCTCTGTACATGACGTATGTCTTCACTCTTCAGTACTTGTCAACTGTTGGCGTATTGTACTTCAAACGAAAAAAAGGACAAAATATTTAATATTTTAGTGCATGAGAAAAGGAATGTGGAGTGCGATATAGTGAAAAAACTGATAAATTTGATAATAAATGCAAAGTATACAAATATAAGAAAATAATGGGTATACTACAGCTATCACTGGAGAATTCATGCCTAATCAAATTTTACCAAAATGGTAAAAAGAGGAGAGAAGAATAGATCTATGAAAGACTATAAATCAGGGCAGAATGGCACGTTCTTCACTCTAGTCCAATAAACATAAAATTATAAAGGGAGAGATAGGTACAAATGAATGTACTGGACATTACAAAACTTACTGGCCATGCAAGACCATCACCTTCCCCTTTACGGTACTGATATTATCAAGTGAATGAAAGTGTGAACTTTCCATTTATTGAATAAGAGAGTACATCAAGTATTTATATATTGTTTTTTTTTTTGACACAAGTATTTATATATTGTTGATATTATACTACCATCTATCATGTACTATCTTAAATTTGTACTATAATATTGTACTTGTACTACAAGCTACTATTTACATTCTCATTTCCCTTATTTTGTTAATTGTTCATGGTGCAATCAAGGCCGTTTATGAGATTTTGATGGCCTAGGGCGAATCTACAATTTGTGTCCTAACCTAACTAATAAATATATATAAACATCATGAAAATTGCTCTTCTCTCATCTAGAGTTACCCATTCTCATAAAAAAGTCGAACGTGAGTTAACTCACTTAGGTGTATTTTCAACGTGAGTTAGACATTTTTTCAGTGTAAGTTAACTCAAGCAGCATTGAAATGAGGAAAAACAAATGGGAAAAGAGCAATTATCAAACATCAAACTTGATACAAAAAACTAAACAACTATTTTTAAGGCCTAATAGACCTCTAAAAAAGATTTGAGGGCCCAAATTTCGTACTTATTTTTTAGGGTCTAGGACGGCCGCCTTGCCAGATACGGCCTTGGGTGAAATATCCCTCTACAAATTGGAGGTTGACATATATCTACCATACTCAATTTGGATAGCATTGAATGGTCGAGGAAGCAAAGACTAGGTAAAAAAGTCAACTAATTAATCTTTGGAGAAAGCTTGTAACAGATTGAGAATGTCAGCTTGTAATTTCTCTCTAACATTGTGATAGTCTATTTTAAGATGTTAAGATTGGCAGATATATTGATAACACTTTGATTGTCATGGTAGAGAACATGAATCTTGGTGCATTGAACTTGTAAGTCCTTCGGTAGATAGGGATGATATAACATTTGATTTGTTTCGGTGTGCTTGTAAAGTGGAAGCGTACCATAATCAACCAAAAAATTTAAAGAGACTTTGTATTAGGGATGATATTAAATAAAGCTTGAATAGGAGATTTATGTTGCAATAGAGGTGTGGTAACTCTATTGATTAAGAACACAACATGAATAACAACATATATAGGACTAAAATGACTTGGGTAATTTGGACTGAAACTGAAGGGTTCTTCCTACATTAAGGATTTGTTGGTGTTTCCTCTAACCACAACCATTTTGTTGTGTGGTTTCTACGCATGACTTTCTTTTATGAATGATACATTTTGAAGCGTAAAATTTTGAAAGAGAAAGCATTGGGCCATTATTAGATTTGATGGTTTTGGGAGTAACGTGATTTTTTTAATGTATTTTGAGTTTCAATCATGGTGATAGATTTTTTTGACAAGATTAGACACTTCAATTTAAGATTTAAGTAATAAAAGCCAGACAAATCTACTATAATTGTGTCTACTATAGTAAGAAAATATTGATCACCATGTATAGAGGGAACAAATTAAAATGAATAATGTTTCTTTGACACGTTTTTTCTCTCAATATCATCGTTATACACATGTCTATGTGGATGACATATCTGTAATTTCGTTAAAAAATAAGGGGTAAAATTGGGATTTCACATCCCATTTTTGCTCACCCTACCAAAATTCCCTGTTCTCATTTTCTATGAACTCTCTCCCTCCTCTAACCTCCTCTCTTACCACCATTGCCCTCTGCTTGCCTTGCCAGTGTCGCAGCCCCTCTCCTTGCTTGCCTCCATCCTTCGCTTTTGACTCTCTCTCTCTCTCTCTCTCTCTCTCTCTCTCTCTCTCAGATTTACCCAAATAAAAAAAGAACCCGCAACCCACCCTTCACTACCAACCACCCTTGCTTTCTCTTTCTCCTCCCCCCTCCATCGTCTCTCTTATGATCTCACTGTTGTCTTCTCCCAAATGCGAACACCAACAATATTTTGGTATATCAAAGTGTCTTTGACGGATATCATGACGGTGGGTCAGGTTTTGGCGATGGCACAGATCTGACGGGAGGACGAGAAAAAAGGGATGATGATTGACGAAATAGACTACGATGAATAAAAATCGGAGCCAATGAAGAGTGACTGAAGACGACTGAGGGTTAGAGACGAGAGGGGCACAAGAGAGAGAAGAACAATGTTTTCTGTTTTTTCTTTTTTATTTATTTTTGTTTTGTTTTTCTTTTTTGTTGAGTTGACTTATTTTTAATATTAATTTTGACAAGTGGAGGGTATAGACAAGAGGGATGCCACATGGGATTGTTCATGTATCAGTTCTGAACAAAAATAGAAACCCAGATGTCAAGATGCAAAAGATCAAACTTTAACATATACATGAGATATTAAAATATATATTAACCTTAAATTATATGAGATGAATTGTTATTTAATACCTTCAATATATAACAAAGAATGATGGTTTACATGGGAGGTGCATGACGGAATGTGTGACTTGATGGGTTGCACAACTTCATGACATACATGGTTTTAAACATCTGCTTCCTATAGTTCCTCGACTATTACTTTTTTCAACCTATGACTTTTTCATGTGCCTTATTATTATTTTATTTTATTTTTATGAAAATGCCATGAGATTTTCCGATTCTATGATTTGAAAGAGTTTTCTACCTGTTTTGGGTGGAAAAAATGAGTTTTTCACCAATTCGGATTTTATAAACCGAACACCCAAAAAAATAGGACAAGATCCTTGTTTTTTTTTTCCTTTCCAGAGTATACAATCCAAACACCCCTCTCATGCCAATAATTCAGGAGAAAATAATTCGGATTATATAATCCGAACCGTATCAGTGCAAATATTGAGCGTGTTTGTAACATGGATAACCAGTTCAAGGAGCATACTGATCATCCTAACCTCATCATTGTGTGTTTAACGATGATATTCTTAGAAAAATCCTTTTTTTTTTTTTTGAAAAATGTTAAAGAGTGCCCTTAGGGCATTAGATAAAAGAACAAAAATAGAAATTGTGTTGGAAATTGATAAAAAGTGGTCAAGTCAACTCGTAAAAGGTTTACAAATTGTTGTTTCCAAAGTAAAACTACTAATTTTGGTTACCTTAACTAGTGCCCTAAGGACACTTGTTAACAAGACTTTTTTTTTCATTTTTTTTTCTTCGTAAAAAACTTTTTTTTTGCATTAGTTTTATTTGATTTTAATTTTTTTTTACATTAATTTTATTTGACGCATAAATTTTTTATCAATGGATTAAAATGATGGTATAATAGAGAAAAAACCTTGAAAAAAAAAATCAATTTCCTTAATTTAAAACTATTATTCTAAAACAACAATTAAATTAAAAAGAAATAAACAACCATCGAATAGATTTGAACCCAACAAATAAACTCTAAGGAACAAGTTAACATTGTAATAATAAATAATAAATTATATTGATATAGTTTTTTTTTTGTTTTAGATGAAGTGATAATCCACTGAAAATAAACTCACATACAACTGTGAGGTCTCGAGTTCGAACCCAGGTCATGACGTCCGATTTTGCAATTTCGACATTTGCCAGCTGAGTTAGGACTTTTAGACTGTGAATAATTAATCCAAGACTCATTATTTGATAAAATTATAAGAAAATATTTTGAGTGTTATTTAGAAGGTTTGAAAAAGGGTGGTAGGTGGGAATGAATGAGAGAGAAGTCCGAAGGTTTTGGCGCTCTTTATCTCTACACCGTACACTCAAACAACGAACGGTAACCATTGCCGCCTTCTTTCTTCGCTTTCAACATTTCTGCATTTCATTTCCCTTCATTGCTTTCTCTCTGCTCTCAATTCTTCTTATACACAAACCATATACCTAACAACGTTGAGAAGAATCAATCACCGAAATTAACTACCAATCCAGTTTTCATTTTCCCGCCAAATCAAACATGCCTTCACCATTCCGACGAAGAAGAAGATTAGCACCGTGAATTTCTTCTATTAAAAACAAACGGTTTGTTTCTGTATTGCATTTCACATTTCAATCTCATTTTCTAGATTTTTTTTTTTTTTTTTATTTTTATTTTCAAATTTTAGAAAATGCCTTAGGAAAATAGTTCCATTATGGTTTGTTCGCATTCAGATGGCAGAATACATGATCATAAAAATTTAATTAGGTTTTTGTGTTGAGATGCTTGAATGTACATAAATTAATTGAGCATTGATGCTTGTATATAGGCTATAATTTAATTTATAGATAATAAAACACTTTTCCGCATTTTAAATTTGAAATGTGAAGATCAAATTTTGGATGGTTCGGTGTAGAAATTAGTTAGAAAACTGTTTTTATTCAATTCAATGCGGGATAAATATTACATAAATAACGTTGAATGTCACGAAAATTGTTTCGCGAACTTCTCAGAAATGCAGTTATGAAAACATGTAACCATATTATTCACTATATGCTTTGTGATTTCCGACAAAGATATTTGTTAATTGGTTAATTCATTATTTGTAAGTGTTTTGTGAAAGATTGAATCATCGGTCCATGAGGTGTAAGCTCAGTGGTAAGAGTTTGTAACCTCAATGAACGGAGTTATGTCATCATTATTAATAATAATTCTGATATAACATATTATCTTTATAATGTTAGGATGAATATTGCCTAAAATGGAAAGCCAATTTCATGACTTATTTTTTAAAAATATGTGTAGGTTAAAGTGTGCTTTAAAAGGAGAAAAAAATGGCGACTCTAGTCGATATTGGTGTTTCTGCTGGCATCAATCTGTTTTCCGCAACTATGTTCCTTTTGGCATTTGCAGTGTTGCGACTTCAGCCTTTTAATGATAGGGTTTACTTCCCAAAATGGTATCTGAGGGGGATAAGAAGCAGCCCAACAAATTCCAGATCAATTGTTAAGAAATTTGTTAACCTTGACTTTGGAACCTACATTAGGTTCCTCAATTGGATGCCTGCAGCATTGCATATGCCTGAACCTGAGCTTATTGATCATGCAGGCCTTGACTCAGCCGTCTTTATTCGGATTTATGTTCTTGGGTTAGTTAACGTGCACCCAGTTTCCATTTAATGGTTTAAATTACTGTCAAGATTTGAGTGTTCGCGACTGCAATTCGAAACCTTTCTGTTTTCTATTCTGATCTTATGATTTTCTAATATTTAGTTTTTTTTTTCTTTTTCTGATGGGAATACTCATATACAGCGTCAAAATATTTGTCCCAACTACCCTACTGGCTTTTATGGTTTTGGTTCCCATTAACTGGACTGGAAAAACTTTGGAAGCACCAACAACCAAGGGTTTGACATTTAGCGATATTGACAAGCTTTCAATATCAAACATTCCATTTGGATCAAAGAGGTGCGTTAATCCATTTCACAAAGTTGTTCAAGCACTATGTTACTCACTTTTTCTCTAACACACCACAAATATTATTGAGAATTGAACGAGTTATTGATTTTGCTAGTAAAATAGTACATTGTAAATTTGATTTTTGTCTTTTATTTTAGACAAACCAAATAAGAGTCCGAATAATAAGTGAATTGACTTCTTTTATCATAATAGAGTTGCAGACTCTTTGTATCATGAATCTTGATATATAATCTGGTTGCTTCATACTGTATGTTACGAATTTCACATCCTTTTGTTCAGGTTTTGGGCGCATATTGGTATGTCGTATGTCTTCTCAGCTTGGACATGCTATAGTCTTTATAAGGAATACATGATTATTGCAACAATGAGATTGCGATTTTTGGCATCTGAACGTCGTCGTCCAGATCAATTTACTGTAAGTCTTTATAAGGAATACATGATTATTGCAACAATGAGATTGCTTCTCTTCCCTTCATAGGTAAAAACATGCATAGCAATGTTAATTAGAATGTTTTGGAGTTTATTAGTTCGGAAAAGCTAATTAAGTGATGCTCATACTGCAGAACAATAAATACATTTGAAACTCTAACAGGGCCGTTTCTGAGATTTTGGTGGCCTAGGACGAGCCTATAATTTGGGTCTTAAATAATAAGTATATATATAAACATCAAACTTCATACATAAAACTAAGTAATTTTTTAGGGCTTAATAGAACCCTAAAATAAAAATTTGGGGCCCATATTTCGTACTTATTTTTTGGGGCCTAGGGCGGTCGCCCTCTTCGCCCTGCCTCAGATACGGCCCTGAACTCTAAGATAGACCAGTTGTTTTCGTCAAGCTCCATATGCAAAAGGGAAATATTGAATTTTTTTTTTATATTTTTTTTTTATGAGATGTGCAAAGGATATGTATATATGTGATTGTGTGTGTGTGTGTGTGTGTGCAAATCCTTTTCCGTACTTGTGACAATAATGAGAACAGTTAGACTAGTTATCAGTTTGTGAAACTATTCTATGAATTTTTATGGGGCCACTTTACAATAGAGTTTTGGGTTGCGGCTTTCATATCTCATTTGTATATTAGCATTACTTTCTGTTACTGCAAGAACTGAGCGGATAGCTTCAGTCATTTTTGAGTTGTCCTTGAGCAAGCTGAATGTTGTTTCTTAGTAATCACTTCTTTTCTTTCTTTTATTCCATAGGTCTTGGTTAGGAATGTTCCCCCAGATCTGGATGAATCAGTCAGTGAACACATTGAACATTTTTTTTGCGTCAACCATCCTGATCACTATCTGATGCATCAAGTATGTTGATCACTATTTGTAATTTTATTTAGATTTTCTTTTACCAATCGAAGACTTTCTGTTATGAATCTTGAACTAGCGTTATTTTTGTGACTTCCTGTGGTCTAACATGTGATTAATTTCTTCTGAATTATAGGTTGTTTATAATGCAAACATGCTTGCATCAATAGTTGCAGAGAAGAAAAGATTGCAAAACTGGCATGTTTACTATCATAACAAATATGAAAGAGACCCTTCAAAGAGACCAACTACTCGGGTAGCTTTCTTTTCATGATTTGAGAGAAAGAGACTCTCTTTTATCTTTTCCTTTATTATGAGAATCATATGGTGATATCAATTGATGTCATTTTATATTTCACAATTTGATTTCTTACTATGTATATAGACAGGTATGATGGGTCTCTTGGGGACTAAAGTTGATGCCATTGATTACTATACTGCAGAGATTGAGAAGTTGAGCGAACAAGTAAGTAGTGACTGAAGGGTGCAATATTTATTTCAGTGCCACTTTTGTTAGTATTTTTTGTTCAGATTTTATTATCTATTCATTTACACGACCATATAATGCATTGACTTATAGATATGTGGAGCAAAGTAGAATATAATAAATTAAAATTACCATATCATTGTCGAAACATTTTATAATGAAATAAGTGAATTTTCGATTCTTTTATTTGGGAAGTGAACAAATTGATAAGAGATGGACCATTACTATTTATGTACAGAGTGGTTCTATAGATATTTGATAGATTACAATATAAAACATTTCATTGGTTTCATCTCATTCCATTTTATTTTAAACCAGTCCAAACAATGAGAAATAATTCTATTCCATTTTATTTTGCGACATTCCCTTAATCTAAATATAGCCTGCTAATATTCAGAAGTATAATCAAAATATGGTAGTTTGTTATCATTATTACTTCATCACCGGATAAAATGGATATGCAGATCAGTTAGGCAACTAGTTCAAGACATTTTGGGTTTTTAAATTTCATTCTATGCTCTCGTTTCGCACGCTAATTAGGTTGGCTCGTAGTTGATTATTATTTAGGTTGTCTCGCTAGTTATGTTGGTCATCTCCTTGTTCTACAGATTGTAAACAGCATGTATACTTTACATTCTCCCTAGCAGTAACTCATGAAGTAAACACATGGCTAGTCTATTGACTCTTATAATCTCAAGAGTGACTGCTACTTGAGCTTTTAGCTGTCATAATATGAATGTTTAAGGGCATGATAATGTGAGGCTACAATTTGGGAAAAAGTGAAGGAGAAGAATAAATAGTCGTTCATGATATCAAATAGTTAGTCATAACAGATTAGATACCTGTTGTTAAATTTTCCCTTTCGTTTATACTTCTGTGTGCCTGCTTATAATATCTTCATTTGTTATAAACGATCAATTTCACAGTGTTCATTTTAAACAGGAAGCTGAAGAAAGAGAAAATGTTATAAACGACCCCAATGCTATTATCCCTGCAGCATTTGTTTCATTCAAAACTCGATGGGGGGCGGCTGTATGCGCTCAAACTCAACAAACTAGTGATCCTACCATTTGGCTGACAGAATGGGCTCCAGAGCCTAGGGATGTCTACTGGGAAAATCTTGCAATTCCATATTTTGACCTGAATCTTAGAAGATTGCTCACCACTGTCTCTTTGTTTTTCCTTACTTTCTTCTTTATGATACCTATAGCCTTTGTCCAATCTCTAGCTAACATTGAGTCAATCAAGAAGGTCCTCCCTTTCTTGAAATCAATAATTGAAAAGTAAGTGCTTTTAATCTTATATAGTACAAGTTAATTAGCATACTAATTTCGTACTCTAAATTGCTAATTAATCTCTTCTTGACCCCTTAATGCTTACCGTCTGAATAATTTGGAAAATGTTGTCTAATTCCCCTCGAACAAAGTAATACATAATGCATTTTTGCCTTTTTCATATTACTTAAGGGAATTATCATGAACAAGGATAATTACTGTTGTGGTTTCCTTTTTCCATTGCTGAAATACAGCATCTTTATGTCATTCTGTAGAGTAATGGAGTTACTCATTGTAGGCCATCTGTAAAGTCTGTTATTCAAGGATTTCTGCCAGGGCTAGCATTAAAGTTATTTCTCATATTGCTTCCAAGTGTCCTCATGGCAATGTCCAAAATGGAAGGTTACTCATCGCTCTCTGTTTTGGAACGGAGATCAGCTTCAAAATATTACTTGTTTGTTCTCGTCAACGTGTTCCTTGGGAGCATTGTAACAGGAACGGCATTTCAGCAACTCGAGCATCTTATCAACGAGCCTTCTTCAGAGTAGGCTCTGAGCTTGATGAGTTTAGACAGCTTTCATTTCGGCACTGAGATTGACAACAACTGACATGATGTTTCTATTGATAATATTTGCAGCTTCACAAAAACTGTTGGCAGTACAATCCCCATGAAAGCCACATTTTTCATGACATACATTATGATAGACGGGTGGGCTGGAATAGCTGGAGAAATCCTCAGGTTATCTTCGTTAATCACGTTCCACCTTAAAAACACATTTTTAGTGAAAACGGAGCAAGACAGACAGAATGCTATGGATCCTGGTAGCTTGAATTTTGCTATATCTGAACCTCGAATCCAGTTATATTTCATGCTGGGGCATGTCTATGCTCCAGTCACACCTTTACTTCTTCCCTTCATTGTAGTCTTCTTTGCTTTTTCCTACATGGTCTATCGGCACCAGGTGAGTTCTGAATAGAGTTTGCTACATATTTTGTTCCTTATGATAAATGCATATTGTTCCTTATGATAAATGCATATCTAAACAAGAAATAGAGATGAATCATATGACCGAACTGACATTTAGTATACTGTTTTATTGCTTCACATATTGTATTACTATTACACTATTTCACCACTTTTTTCCGCATAAACATACTAACTTATTTAGCAAATATATATCATCATTTTGTTTCTGATTATGCTTGATTAGTGGTTCTTTTTCTTGTCACAAGATTATCAACGTGTATAACCAGCAATACGAGAGTGGAGCAACGTTTTGGCCAGATGTCCACCGTCGAGTAGTTATCGGCTTGATTATATCTCAAATTCTTCTGATGGGATTGCTTAGTACAAGAGGTACAAGTAAGTCGACACTATTACTTATTGCGCAACCTGTCTTGACAATCTGGTTCCACCTATATTGCAAAGGGCGCTTCGAATCTGCATTCGTAAAATACCCCCTAGAGGTTGGTTAAGCAATTACCATTTATATATATTAAATATTGTGTATGTTAGTTAACTTAAACCAAAGACAAGGTTTTAAATTGTAGTCGTGATTTTCAATATAGAGAAGAATTGGTTGATGTCATGCAGCTTCAATCACTGCTCTATTGAGAGTAAACATAGTTGCAAAGAAGTGTGGAGATATCTTTTGCGACAAGAAGAGATGAATTTACTGATATCAGATATTAATGGTAGTCTAGTATTTAACCTCATTAGTCTGATATATGAGATTTGATGACAGGATGCCATGGTGAAAGATACACTTGAACGGGCTATTGAACCAAACTTGAACCTGAGACATTATCTTCAGGATGCATACGTACACCCAGTTTTTAAGAGCGATGAGTTTGAACAACAAGTGAACATTGATGATGAAGAGGAGAATCCTCTTATTAAGACAAAGAGAGCTTGTCGGAGTAGCAAGCCAGAATCTGATAATGAAGCTAGCAGTGCAGCCGGGTCTACAACAGTAGGTATGTGAGATTCCAAGAAATGGCCATGGAGTAATGTATAGGATGCAGCAAGCAGCATGCCTACAACCAATTGCATCATTCATACTATTGGACATATTTCCAGCTCCAAGTAAAATTTTGTTGCTCGTTAATTGTCAAGGAAAAAATGTTGTTTGTTGTATATACACGTCTGTAATTATTTGTTTTATTTTTTTGTTGTGATTAATGTACAAAATACTGTGTTCAGTGTATATAAACTGTGAAAAGTATGTATATTTGATTGACCGATACAGCAGAATCAACATCTTTATGATAAGAAAAAACGTTATTTGGATAACATACCGTATATTTATACGGATTGGACACAATTTGATGTTTTAATTGCGATAATTGACGGGCGACACCTAAATATATACAAATAAATATGCAAATAAATGTAGATATTAATACGAAAATAAGAAAGAATAAAGAGAGTAAAAACATAATAAATGTACGATATAATTATCTCAAAATATATAATCCCTCCGTTCTAAATTATAAGCAAAAAAAACTCATTTTCTTTGTCCTAAATTATAAGCAAAAAAGACCAACAATTATCTTTTCCAAAGGAAAATTAAATGCAAAGTGCATTCAATTTGCTCTCTCTTTCATTTTCTCAATAACCAACAACCAATG
>Ga0099826_10001168_pt1 | contig 15153 bp, 2 predicted proteins | sample Mtrugardesep15_FD_76830 | JGI IMG/M metagenome (GOLD analysis project Ga0099826, IMG submission 76830) | Root nodule microbial communities of legume samples collected from California, USA - M. trunc garden sep15 | ecosystem: Host-associated > Plants > Roots > Nodule | place: USA: California... | reverse complement strand
TAGGCTATAGGTGACCTCGGGGGAAACCTACGGTCACCACGTGTCTACAATACAACCTGTCGGTTGATTATACGTGTGTGGGGACTTGCATACTTAGACGGTCGTGCATACTAGGGCCATCTTAATGTTCTTCACATCATAAGTCATAAGCCTTGTCTTACATTCTACTTGTCATGGCGGTCAAGGGAACCTAAGGCCGCTACGTCAAGATACGATAAACATATCAAGACCTAAATCTAACTATTTCATGACACGGTCCTAAAACGGACGATCGGGGGTAGACTAGGATCGTCAACAACGTAATTTCATAGTCTTATCCTGATTCATAAGCTTGCACATGTCTTATATCATAAACGTAAACATATTGTAATCGTGTTCATCCATTATGATAGAAGTTAACGTGTAACAAACAACATTATCTTGGTTCATTTTACGGAATAATCCCGAGTGGAGTAACCCCGAAATATATTCCCATACATGACCGATGAAACCTAGCTAGGGTACATCAAACTCCCTCAGTGTTGTGCGGGCCTACCTTGCGGAGCAAGTCCCGTCCCCCTGGCGTGAACCTCTTGTATCCCCCTGGCGTGGATAGCAAGAGACACGACACCTACATCTTGTTTAAAGTCTTGTCATACATAAGGGTCTTATCATACATGGAAGCATAAACATAACTTATGTGAATGGTCACCACGAGTTCGTAATCTACTCGTTTAGCGGTGAGCCATCAATTGCTTATCTTAACATTTCATGTTCTTAATTGTATACTTGTCTTATTCATGCTACACTTAAGGCGTGCTGCCTAATTTAATCTCGGCTACCTAAGCCGAGGCTCTAGATTCCACCCATTACTTGAACATAATTCTACCCGAACATAAATCATGAGCATTATCGTGTTCTCGTGCTATCCGTTATTGAAATCGTTAGAGTCTTACTCATGCAATTCTTGGATAGAAGTTCTCAAGGTATATTGTACATCAATCACTTGTCATTGAGGGGTTTAAAGTTGTAAAAGGAACTGCAAGGAGGGGTTTCAAATTCAGAAAGTTTCTTCAAAAATTTTGTTGTGCTGTGGAATCTCGCTTGAGCGAGATTATTCTCACTTGAGCGAGACGCACCAGTTGGCTATTGCCAAAATCTCGCTTGAGCGAGCCTTCAACAGCCCAATCCTGGAGAATCTCGCTTGAGCAAGGTTTTTCTCGCTTAAGCGAGTATTCATCATCTCAGACCTGCAGAATTCGTGTTTTTGACTGAAAAACCTCAAAAATCAAGTTCTAACATACCTAATACATCCAGAGTACCAGAAAAACATATATAAACAATTGCATGGTAACACTCTACTCAATTTCAACAATCTATAGCAATTAAAGGGTACTAAATCATGGCATAATTCTAACAATTGATAAAGCTTCACACACTCTAAACATAAACCCAGGGTGAGGATTCTAACTATAGAACTCACCTAACATGACCTGCACTTGATTCCCAAGCCTCCAAGCATCACCTTCACTGCACATCATTCAAACCCTAACTCTTGATCACATGCAATGAGAGAAGACTTGGTGTTCATGCATAATTCAACCCTTCTAATTGCTTATTGTGTAAGGAATAACCCAAATCCATGTCCAATCACCCAAAGGAACATTGCTTGATAGCATTTGATGATTTGTAGAGGGAAGGGGGCGCCATTCTTTAGAGAGAAGGAGGAGAGAATTCTAACTCTCAAAACCTAGAGAGAGAAACAACAAGAGTTTATGAAGATTTTGGCTCCAAACTCCTTTATATACTTCTTGCGTGCAAATACAAAAATGCCATTGGTCTTAATCGTTCTTTTTCTGACACTGATGATTCAATTCGCGTTTAACTGACATTGCATAATAGTATCTTCTGTTTTACCATAACCTTCCTGGACACTCCCTCAGGTACATCGATTGCTAAATCCTTGGACTTGACGAGCGGGATGTTACACAATCTCAACTACCAACATTTTTTCCTCTCCTAAAAGTTTAATTTCCCTATAAAAACTCATCGATCAAAAAAAATCTAACAGCAAAATTTATAAATGCAACCCATACAAGGCACAAGGAGTGCACAAAATATTCAAACAAGATTCAGCTTAGCAAGCCAAACCCAAAGCTGGATAACAGAAATATTAGTTGTACAAGAAAAACTCGAAAAAGATGGATCCTAGCCAACACCACTCTGCAGCATGATAGACAACACACCAGTACCCATGATGCCTACTCTAACGCTTACATTAACATTTAATCATAATTCACGTACTTTATAATATAATGTTCTCCGTAAAGAGAACAACAGTATACATCTGTTAAAGTAAAACAATTTAGAATCAGCTACAATCTCTCTTGTAAATTCCAAATTTCTTGTAAATTCCAAATTCTGATGTTTCCCAGTCTCATGTATTCACACTCATCCATCACATATTTTGGAAACAGCAACACCCTAATACTCATTTCAAAAAAACCCATTTGCATTTTCAGAATTTTAGTCTCAATATTTACCAAAATGCATAAACTTTTTCTTCTTTGAATGTTTTTTTTTTTAGGGAATCTTTGAATGTTGTTTAACAAACAGAAAAAATGAATCCTCCAGACAGAGAAAGGCCTTCAAAAATAAGAGAGGGGATGATACCCATGAGGGAAGGGACGTGTAGTTGCAAAGGTTTTAGTCCCTTTAACAGCTATTAATAAAGAATATAATGCCATTCCATATCTTTTAACTTGAAATTGACTCATTCTAGGGAAAACTAACTTTTGAGCAACATAGATATCACCAGACAGTGTTATGGTACCTGCAGTTATATATGCAGAGACACATACTTTCTACGAAGCTATCACGAACTTTCATTATGATGTTATATCTTATTGCTACTTAAATATTTCCAAAGTTAACACAGGTTCATTGTAGTACACCAAAGATAACCTCATAATGAAAACTAGAGAGCAGAACTATCTAAAATAGACATACTCAGAATGTTTGGCCTAAGTGGAATCAAGATACGTTCACTTATCCCCGTCTCCTAAAACAAATGATTTTGTTTGTATTAAATACAATCTTTTGAGGATAAATTGATCCACACGTTACATATACATCACTCCAAAAAAGTAAAAAGGAAAAACAAAAAATCCTTGAGGACCACTCTATCAGAATATATGAAACATTTGCAAACTGAAAAATAAACACAATGTGTCAAAATTTCACCGAGGCAGAGTACTAAAGATGCAAATGTCCTAGTGTTCCTAACAAGTCGCATCAAATTTAATGGGTTGGTCACCATGGCACCTATTGTTTCACCCTTGCCATGGACCCTAAGGACTTCCCTGTTAATCATAAAAAGCAGGGTATCATTCAAATAACAAACACAATACAGAACTTCTAATCCATCTAAAACAGAAAAACACTGGTAGGTACAGCCAATGCTGATTACAAACTCATTTATATCACAAGTTCATAACCCCTCACTCATTCCTAAAAAAAGGCAAATCCTCAACAAGCTATCAATATCTTACAAATATGTGACAGACTCATTCATATCACAAGTTCACAACCCTTCACTCATTCCTACCGAAAGGCAAATCCTCAACAAGTTATCAATATCAAACAAATAGATGCCAACAAAGCTCAGGTTTGAAGAAAAAACAGTATGATCAGTGCTCAACATTTCAAGGTCATCATCATCATCAGGCATTATAAGGCTTTCGGTTAAAACAAAAATATTATCAATAATCATAGTAATAAGATAGCAAGATACGCCATAAAAAAATTATAGCAAGAAATGACATGGTTATGTAGATGAACCACACATTAGTCAACCAAACGATCTTGAAGACATGGTTTGTAAGCTAAAAGTCAATTTGTTTTTCACTTGGCCTAGAAATCAACTATCATAATAAAGTATCAAAATTTCATAACAGTTACAAATAAAAATTCGATAAAATAAATCATGGTAATATCACCCCATAACAACATCAGTGAAATCACATCGAAAGAGATCTTAATTTCTTCATGCGCCTGACAGATGGTACAACACCAACTATTGTCCTTCTTCCCGCCTTCTTCAGTTTCGCCTTTTTGTTTTGGAGAGGCATCTCTCTGATTGGACCTGGGGGTACACCCTGTTTGAGTGCACTTCCTCTGGGTGTAACAGAGGGAGGAATTCTCAAGCTCTGAGGAGGTAAAGGACTGTGTGGCTTCCATACCAAGTTATTTTTCATGGAAAATCTAACCTTCTTTGAGCTTTTATCCCCACTCTTTGCTACAGCAGAGTCTTCAGCATCTCCACCATTCAAATCAAAATCCTGGGATGTCTTTCCTTTAGAATTCTTAGTTCTCTTTCTCTTCTTAGAAACATCCCCAACAGCTTTGGGTGTAGCACACAGACTTGCAACACCGTCTTCCAAACCTGCTTCCGCAGCAACCTTCTCAAATTGCTTTTGGAGGTTTGAAATCACACTCTCGGTCAAAACCACCTCATCCACTGAATTTTCACCATTTACATTAGCAGCATTCTCATCACCGTTCACAGCAGAATTCATCTCGGAACTCAAATCAGAAGCATCATTCTTCTTATTCTTCTTCTTCTTACTCTTCTTTTCCTTCTTCGCTTTGTCAACTTTCTTCTCCTTCTTGCATTTTTTCAGCAACTTACCATTCTGAACAACATCAGCATCACCCTCAACAATGGGAACCAAATCTGGCACTTCCTCGTCATCCCGATCAACAGAATCAGGAATCGAAAACTCAAACCCCGAATTAACAGCATCCTTCTCTAGCTGCAAAAACTCACGATGCATTTCAAACAAAATCTTCCTATTCCCCTGAACACAATCAGGAGCAGAACCCAACTCAAACAACTTTGAAGCAAAACCCATCCCCAACGCAATCGTTCCCAAATTCACAACATCACCATCACCAACTTCATCCCCACCACTCTTCTTAATCTCCAACAACTTCTTCCCATTCTTCAACAACACATCAAACAAACAAATCTTAATCTTCCCTAACAAAACCTTATCAGGCAATTTCCCCATCACAGTAAAAAACGGTTTAAAAAGCACTTCCAAAACACTCACCTTAACCGGAAGAAAAGGCGTTAACTCATCAAGAAAAACCGAAGCAACATGATAATTAACACCTTTCCCCTGCAACAACGTATCACTCGAAGCAAAAGTAGCATCATCCAAACAATTCACAATCACTTTAACAAATTCCAAATCCCACGAATTCTTATTCATAAGCGAAAAACTCTTGGAAACAAATCTCCGAATAAGAAGATAGAATTTATCTAACCTCAGCGCATCGATACCGGACCATTCACGACGCATAGTGAGGAAGAAAGTTGAGAAATACTGAACGGTGAATGAAGGATGAAGTGTCAAGAGAAGCGAAGAGAGACGATCGATGAGGTCAGCTTGAACAAGAGGCTTATCAGAGTGCCAAACGCAGTAGAAAAGACCTTTCCAGAGCTTTTTAGCGTCCTCTTCGGGAAGTTGTTGAGATCGAGAAGGAAGCCATGATTTTAAGACGAGTTTGAGAGCTTTCTCGCGAGATGATTTCTGAGTGAAAGCGAGTTGTTTAATCAGTGAGCGGCCAGCGTCGGATGCGTTTGTCGCCATTGATTCCGATGCGGCGAGGAAGAGGAAACCCTAAACCCTAGAAAATAAAATAAGAAGATGATGGGTTTGTTTCGGTTTCGCTTTCGGATTGGAATTTAAATTTGGGGAGTGGGTCCTCTAGATCCGGATATTACAGAATGCTGTATTATTTTTACATTTATTTTTGGTCTGAATGCGCTATTATTTGTACCAACAATCTCCGAAAAAATAATTATTTCTACCTAAAAAATAGATGATATACTATTTTCGTCTTTAAAATGTGAATTTTTTTTAGTCATTATTCTATTTGATCAAATAAATAAATAAATGATACACTATATTTTTTCCCTCAAAAAAAAAAAATGATACACTATATATTTTAAATAAAATGATACATTATTTAGTTTTTTTTGAAGAATATTATTATTGGTTTATTATCCCACGAAACTTTATACCTAAAAAGATTCCCTCTAAACTACTTTCATAAATATATTTATTTAGGTGATTGTATGAAAAAATACATTTATTTGAACAAAAAATACATTTGTTTGACAGAAAGTTAAATTTAGCTAAGATTTTTGAAAAAATCAAAATCTTAAGATGATAAATTTTCAATTTTTAAAGAAGTTTTTCTTTTGGTAGTAATTTTTAAAAAAGTTTTATTAACATCTTTTCAAGATCAAATTTTACATAACTTTAATTTTTTTTAAAAAATTAAATAACTTAAAAAAAAAATTAAATAACTTCAATGTCAATATATTTGTTATATTTGTTAGTATTTATTGGAGGTGGGAATCGAACTCGATATCACCTTTATGACTCTACTTCTTAACTCTTCCACTTTAGTCACCAAATCAACCTTATAATTCTCTGACATTAGACTAATATACAATTACATGATATTAATTTTTTAAGTGAAATTAACTCTTCCACCTTAATCACCAAATCAACCTTATAATTCTTTGACATTAGACTAATATACAATTACATGATATTAATTTTTTAAGTGAAAATCCACTTGGCCTAGTGATATTGACTTGGGAGTATGCTCCTCCTCGAAGTCTTAAGTTCGATTCTCTCCGGTGTCAATTTGAGTGAGTTAGTTTAGCTTTTTAAAAAATAAATAAATAAAGGATTCATATAATATAATTTATATATTATAACTAGTGTCTTGGGGCACCAATAAAATAAGTTATTTTAAAAAAAAAAGTTAAGTGCTAAATTTTATATATTCGGTTGAATTCTATTTTGATCAGTTATAAAATATAATTCAAAATTGAATTAAGCAAAAAAAATTTTGCAAAACTACTAGTAATAATTAAAAATTATTGTTTTCTGATTAAAATAAATTAGGACCATTCAATCAATCCTGTGACGAAGTAGATAAACACTATAACTGAAAGAACTTCTACACTGCTTTGACTTTTGACCCATGACACACATCACTACAATTTATTTTCTACTTGAATCAAAACTGTAATGAAGAAATGTCATTTGTAGAAGAGTTTGCGGGTGTCTCATTCATCATTATCTAGGAAAGGGTAATGTTAACCCGTGCCCATAAATTCTAGAAAATATATTTTGTATTAAAATATAAAAATAAATTGAAAGCCACAAATTAAAATTATTTAGAGTTCTTCAAACTGACCCTCGCTCCTCACTCTCTTCCGTAACCTACTCATCTCAATGCTAGATGTCATACTTCAAGCCAAAACATCCCTTTCAAAAACCTTGGAGAAGCCCTTCTAGGATTTATTCAAAGCCATAGATATGTTGCATTCAAAATGGACATTTGAGGAGGAGACCAACTATGGTGTTTTAAAAAAATTTGCGATTCTTTTTAGGTAGTTTATTCGTGTATGCGTTTGGAGCTAAGAGGAATCTTGAGAAAAAGGAAAGGTGCGATTTTATGTGAGAGATTGAGTTGTGAGTGGAGAATGAATGTTCTTGTAGAAGTGGGGGGTGAAGGTGGTTTCTTTACATTTTTCTATCACAAAATGCACACAGTTGGACATGCAAATCCATTAAAATCTAAGCATGACAATCCTGTTGAATTGAGAAAACTCAACCCAACATTTTTTTTTCATTCAAAGAACTTAACTACATAAACTTGTTAATAAACAATCTAACTCTTAACCACCTGGTGAAACAAATTTTGTGAAAAAAAAATTGAATTTAATAAATAGCTATAGCTTGTAAAAATGTTTTGAATTAAATTTTGAGATTAAATTAATATGCTCAAAAAAAGCTTCAGAGAACCATCCAAAACCAAAATTTAATCTCCCAAAGTACATGCTACACAACTTATCTTAAACAAATTACCAATACAAGATGATAAATTACTTAGAACTTGATGCTAGTGTGTTTATCATTTCAGCAACAGGTAACAATCAGCAGTTCAACTTTCAAGCTTCCTTATTAGTAAAAATAACTTCTGATCGACTGCAAACTTGACACAGTGGGAAGGATCGCCTCTCAGCATCAGCTGAAGTCCGCCAAATGATGCTAATACCTCCCTGGAGCAAGATAAAATAGCTCAGTGAGAGAACTGACTAGTCTCATAAAACAAAAATATAAGTCACTGGATTCATGCATTTCCATATAGAAACTACAAAATTAGAAGAAAAGACCCGATTGATTTTATTTTTCTTGATAAAAACCAGATTGACATGCAAAGCCATCTAAATGGAGTCTGAAATCCAAACTAGATTGGCACCTCAAGGCCTGCAAATCATTTGCGGAACACCTCAAACCCCATTGATATTGATTATAAAATAATATATTACTTTCCTTCCTTAAAAATGATACATTACTTCCATAAAACAGAACCTGCACTCTGGTTATTCCTGCAACCCCGAGGACCCTTTGAAAAGCATTTTATTGTGTTGCATGCAATACAATTATAGTAACAAAGGTTTGATTCATTTAGCAAGACGCAAACAGTAATATAATCAAACTCATGCAAATAAGCAGACAGCTAAAAACTCCTAGTCCAGAGGTTCACTTTGTCATGAGAAGCTGGACTTGTCATGTTAAGGTCGACTTAGATTATATGGATCAATCAAAGCATTTTCTGATATCATGTATAATGACAAAACAATATAAGATACTACATTCCTTGGTGATATTTCTGATTAAAATAAAATGAAGCAATACAAACACAACAATATAACATGGGAAGCATTTACATACACTTCAGGTGGGGAACGTGAAAGTCCATCAGCTTTAATGTCATATAACCTTCCATACATGATATATTCGAACTTCTCTTGAATTGAAACAGGGCCATCCTGGAGGCAAAATCAATTCAGTGCACAGGCAATATTCAGTACTTGTGAGAAAATAAAATCATTTAAACTGCTATAACTTTAACATATATCTATTGTAGATAACACGAAACAAACATTATCCTAACTGAAAATGCTCAATAACATAATGTTGTGATTACAATTTATCTTTACATATTACTTGAGACACCAAGAAAGAAATCCTTCTTACTAGTTACACCAAATTGGACCCTTTTCGTCAAGTGACCAACAAATACCATTTGTTTTTCCTCAAGGGAAAGTCATGTTCCTTATGTTCATCCAACCCATGGTGATATGGAGACTTAATTGGATATTTGATCTTTCAAGTTTTTTTAGGTATCATTTTGGTTCCTTACATACTAAAAGTTTCATATTTGGTCCAAATGTCACACCCAGTTTTCATCTCTTCCTCAAATAGAGATCTAGGGAGGAGAGAAGAGGAAAGAAGTATAAACTAGAAACGGGGAGGGGGAAGTGGCATGTGGTCGCAAGATATAAAGAGGGGGATGAGGGCAAGAGAAGGCCACCGCAACAGGGGGAGGAGATTTGAATCCAGTGGAGGGTTCTTGAGGTAGATAACCCAATAGAATATTGATGCAATAGACCACACTGGTTTAATTTCATTTCAAGGAGTTTACGGTTCTTTTAGATATGACCATTTAACAGTCGTTTTTTGGATCTTTCTCAGATGGGTCACAACTACAAATTGGAGTCCTATATTTCAATGCATGGACATTTAATCACATGAAACTCAGTGCCCTGTCATTCCGAATTTACCTTGACTAGCCCATGTTGCTAAATACAGGCAACACAGGTTAGGGTAAGAGCTATTCCAATTTTTTAATTTGATGTATCAAAAACATTAAGAAAAATGATAAACTTCTTAGGCAGAACCAGTAGAAGGAACCTCCATAATCCACATAATATGTGAGAGAGTGAAAGAATGGTTTTATTGGATGGGCCCGCAAACAATCAAGTGGATAATAAAGCATATATTAGGGTTGAACTATGTAGATAAATATCTGCTTTTATATTGGACAAAAATCTAATATAGCATAGAACCACAAACAAAATGAGCATTAAATTTACCTTGGTATTTAAAACAAGAGATGGAGATAAAGCCAGCAAGAATTTTTCCTTTCTGTCCATAGGATAAATCTCTGTATTTACATCAAGAAGCATGTGCATGCCATGCTTCTCACTACGTGCAACAATCCGAGAAACTACAATAAGATGTTCATGAAACTGTTAAATTCATGCCAGCTTAAACTTGATAATTTGAGCTTTAAAAGAATCTAGACTGGAGGAAAGCACATATACAAACAGAGAGGATTACATAGCTATATCACTAAATGAAGCATGTAGAAACGAGTGTCAAAATACACGGGGATTTAATATCTAAAATGACATCTGAAGAGTAGTATAATTATTGCACATTGCACAACACATTGCAAAAACTGTATGCGATTTAGTTATCTCTCTAACAAACCGCTAAATCTGCATCCTAAGTGGTGAATGTTTCCATTATTAAATACTAGACTTCTCCAAGGTTCATAATATTTTGTCATCTAGTACACTTAACTTACAGAGCAAAAGCAAAACTTTTTTCCTCAATTTTCTTAATTGACTTCTGCTCAATATGATGCTCTGATTTACTCACACACATGATATGATTCCTCAGTAAACATCACATATCCATCTGCAAACCATTGTAATTTCAAATAGGTAACATGAAAAAGAAAATAGCATAACCATCTACGATTTCTGTTGAGGCAACCTTCAAGACACAGGGTGCTGCTTCGCCGAGTATAAAATCACATAATCAACTCAATAAAACAACTTTGCATATCTTAAAGACCCCATAGCACAAATACAATTTGAACCTTTTTTGCTTTAATCTTCAAAAATAAAAAAGAAATGAGAGATCAACATACCCTTATCATACTTTTCACCATTTGGGTTTACATCCACAATCTTAAAAAAGTCATCAAAAAGAAGCTCGCTCATCCTTCTAAGTCAATTAGGTGTGTTGAGTCAACTCCAGATCAAAACAACAGTCTCCCACTAAACACACAAATAAAATAAATATTAGAACCAAAGTTTAGAAAGCATCATACAATTTATTAAATAGTATGTTGAAAATTAGAAAATTGTGCATATTAAAATGAAATTGCTTCCACATCCAACCTTCTAAAATTTAAATCAAAACATTTTCACATATAATGCCTAACGTAACATAACATGAGTAGAACATACACAGAAAACAATAAATATAACATTTCAGAAATGACAATATTCAATATATTTAATCATATCTACTAGCCTCTGAATGAGTAAAATTCACTCCAAATTAAACTTATAAAAGTGAAGGTATCCTTTTAATAAACAGTTGTATGCAATGTTTATGAACTGGCACAGACTATATATAACTTCATCACTGTAAGGTTAATTTATGTTCGTGTATGAAGAAGCAGTAAATCAAATGAATCATTCAATCCACATCATTAACAAGCCAAAAGGAACCATTTTACGTAGAACTCAATGAATACTCAATGAAGAAATGGACAGAGGTAAATTGTGACCATTTTACCCTTATCATACTCAGGCCATCCAGATTTTAATAAACGAGCTATAAACTTCGTTGAGACAAATTTTCAAACAGATGGTATGCATAAAAAAAAGTAGAACAATTAGTCTCCTTTTTTTTTTTTTTAACTGTAGTAGAACAATAAGTTGATACCATCACTCACATACAAATACATCAGTATTAATATCATAAAAGTTAAGTTTGATTAATCGAAGAAGCAGTCACTACTGGGTAATAGCAAATTAAATGAAAAAAATAAATACCCATGAACTCTACTATCAAAATAATGAACTTACAGGGAGATGAGAAGTGTCTGTTTGTTGAGGCGCGAGGGAAGTAAAGAAACGGGGAAGATGAAATTTGGTAGGGTTAAGCAAAGAAGCCGGGTTTTGTTTTATAAAAGAAAATAATAATAATAACCATTATCAAATTTATTTATGTTTTTTTATAGTAAATAAAAATAACAAAAATAATTTAGATATTCGCTCCTAAATATTCCAATTCAATTTTTTCAGGAGAAATATCCCAATTCAATTAATTATATTTTACTTGTTTAAAAAAAATCAATTATTTTTTACTCAAATATAAAATAATTTTGTATAACAAATTAATTTGGGAAGGAATTATGAGAAGTTTTTGACTAAATTTATAGTTCTTATGAGTTTAGGTATCTGAATAAGAAGACAAACTAACACTTCTTACATCAAGCACACAAGTTTTGGGGATCAAATCATGATTGCTAAGTATTTGTCCAATATTTATATTCAATATGCTCGTTTTGAACCAAGAGACTCGTGTGTGTGGTGTGATTTTGTAAAGATTGTGGATATTCTTTGGTCTGATTTTATTTGCAGGGTTGCTTAGAGAAACATCTCTATCTTATATGATAAATGGTCTGATAATATTTACCTATGTAATATGGTCCCCTATGTTCATATCAATGATATCGATCTTCACATGTGTGATATTTTTGTTAATGAACTTAGAATTTCAATCAATTGTATACTCAACTTCCTCCTTTCTGCCGAGGTTGTATTCACATCATAATTATTGATGAAGATATTGATAGCCTCATTTGCGGTGATTCCCAAATGTTTGGAATATCTCGAAAATGACAATCACACTTTTTGTCCATCACAGCCAAGTGTTTTCTATATCGATGATTGTAAATCTTAGTTCAAGCAAAATGATACTCCTACTGTAGGACCCTTATTCATAGTGAATGAAGAGATATTCCAAACACAAATAAACAAGTTTTGGGTTGTTGTTAATACCATTTTTTTGTATCACATAATCGTGGCGCAAGCTTTTGGCCACACAACAACACACCATGTTGCACACAACGTGAAATGATATCCGCCTCTCGCAGGGTCTATAAAGGTTAATGTTGATGGATCCTCTTTTGGAAATCCATGTAAGGCGGGATTTGGAGGCCTCTTGGGATATGAATATGGAGCTTGAATACACAACTTAGCTTTTCAAGTTCTTTTGACATAGCGTCTAATTTGTTAGTTGAGTTTGCAATAATTTGTAGGGGTCTTCAGTTGACTTGTAATCTTGGTTATAAGTATGTTGTTTTGGAATAAACTACAAGGTGGCCTTGGATTCGAGTGATTTGATCTAACATCATGACTTTCATCTGCATGTGACGACGTTACTTTCTCTTAAATGTTCTTCTATTTCTTCGTCAGTTTCCTTCACTTACACCTTAAGAGAATGCAAGGGATGTGCTAATTGGTTGTCAAAGTTTAGCGCTTCTAATGATGACCTTGTGAATATATGGGTTTCTGCTCCTCATCCTCCTTAATTAGACCTTACATTACTTGTAGACGTCTTTGGAGTTTGTAAACAACAGATTGATTAGTTTTGTGGTTTTGTCTTTTCTTTTGTCTTTTCAGTTTTTAAAAAGCATATTGATTAGTTTTGTGATAGAACAAGTATAATAGGAAACATTGTGTTGTAAATTCCCTCACTAAATTTAATTTAATCAAATTTGTAGTAGAACTTGATCTTTTATGCACATTATGTATGCATTGTTAATCTTTAAATGATTTAAAATATGTTTGTGTACTTGTCATGAAATGTTAAAATCTAATTTCAATAACACGACCAAGTTGACTGTCAAAGCTACATTGCAAATGGAGGTGGTCAATGTCATTGATGACGTGAATATACTTAATTTTTTATTTGTATAACTATTTTGTGACAACTTTATCTCTCATACTCACATTATGTTATTCTCCCGTTCTCTCTGCTATTTTTGACTAGTACAAAGAGAGAGAGAAAAAATGTTGTCACAAAAATTGTCATCAAATAAGTACAAATATGATTACTCTTTCTAAAGGATAGTTATGGGACAAATTCCTGCAGCATTGGACATTAACCCTAACGACTAACACTTTCAATTGTTTTGGTCGTTGTTGAATGTGAGAAATAATAGACCATTACAAGAAAAAACTTAAAAGATCAAACTTAAATGAGCGCACATATTTTTTTTAATAATATTGAATAAATGGTTACATATGTTTTAGATTACTATAAAATTTCAAATTTTAGTTTATAACCCTTGTAAATTTTTTCTTGATTTATACTTCCTATAATATTTCCTCTAAAAAAAAATTCCTATGATATTTTTTCATCAACAATTCTAGTGTCGGTAAAATCTAACTAAATTGAGACTTTATTTAAATGCTATAAAATTTTACGGATATATTTTATGCTTTATGATGAAAGTCTTAGTAAACAATGAGTTTACAATTGATTTTCCAAGTAAAATTCATATTTAACTCATTATAATTTATAAGTTAATTTTGTGAGGGAGATGTATTTTTTTTTTTGAGGGAGATAATTTTGTGAGGGAGATATTGATAATGTTTTAAACACGTTTGTAAAAATAAAAATAAAAACATGAAGAAATAAAATTGAAAAATGGAAGAAATTTTATCCGAATAAAAACATTAAGGGTAATGGTCCGACAAAAAAAGCCCTGATTGTAATGGTCTTTCATCACGAGCTTATAGCTTATTTCACGAGTTTATAAGCTATTTTTCAAACACTATTTCAAGTAGCGTTTGAGCTTATAGCTTATCATATTTTCTTCTACTTTTACCCTTATTGTTTTATCTAAAATTCATATTTACCCTTTACAATTTATTATAATTTAAAAAACTGTACGATTTAATTTAAATACAAGCCATGTGAAAGTCCAAATGGTATCTTAGCTTTGGTTTCATCACGTCTTTTGTGTTGAGGTGTATTCAGCTATATATGCCATCACCTCATTTTTGCTAAATAATTTTAGCTACGTACGTATCGATTTTAATTTTATCTTGGGTTCTTTTGATTTATTACCTTCTTTTAATTATGTCTTTTGCTTTCTTGCACAACATGCATATTTTTTTTTCTTCCTATAATTCAAAAGGTTGTTCTTCATTATTGTATATTGTCAATTTTATAATACGGCCTAAATTAAAATAAAATGGAAGGAATCAATTTTAGATGATTCTAAAATTGAAAGATATTTTCTTTAAATGATAATGTATATATGATATATGAAATTAATAAATATAATTTTGGAAAATAAAATGAAATTAATAAATTTAAATTACTAAATTTTAAATATTTAAAAATTAGATTAATTTTA
>Ga0099826_10001166_pt1 | contig 15160 bp, 6 predicted proteins | sample Mtrugardesep15_FD_76830 | JGI IMG/M metagenome (GOLD analysis project Ga0099826, IMG submission 76830) | Root nodule microbial communities of legume samples collected from California, USA - M. trunc garden sep15 | ecosystem: Host-associated > Plants > Roots > Nodule | place: USA: California... | reverse complement strand
ATAATAATACGGACGGATTATATGGCTTTTATCACATGCCACCCATTTGTGCTATGATGTATTCATTTGGACTGTCATTCATGCCCTGCCAAAAAGAGAGAGAACAAAAGAAATAAACTTTATCACTCAGCGTGACCTGCTGCTGTTGATGAATACTCTGATCAACAATCTTGGCCGTTGGATTGATAGAGCAATGCTCAGGCACCGTTGGGTTAATTGAACAACTTGTTTACAGAAGGTTAAAAATTGTACAATTCTATATAATTGAGACACATTGAAAATGTTATTTTTGATTTGTAAGTACGAGTTACAAGAGGCCAGAAGAATACCTACAAGGTGACGTGGTGCTCCAAAAACTATAAGATACCAACCACTATATAGGTAAACAAATAGATAGTATTCCATGTGTCCCAATATATATGTCCTTCATAATCATATTAGTAAATGTTTTAAATCCCATGAATAATCTCATGAATTGAATCCCAGAATTAAAAAAAGTTGGTAGTATTGTCAAGAAAAAAAAAGAGTTGGTAGTATTAAATGTTTTAATAATGGATATTGTTTTTTATTACAAATTTATTAGTAAATAAACAAGTAATGGATTTGAAAAATAAAAGATGATCCTATATAAGGGCAAAATAATTTCTCAAAAGAGTTTTTTTTTTTTTTTTAACATTCTCAAAAGAGTTTTATATCTAGGGCGGAAGAAGTTATAGCTATTATATGTTGAAGCAAATTAATGGAAATGGGACAAAAATTACGTTACTATCTACTCAGTTTTCCTATCAAAAAATTTACTCAATTTAGAGGTGTGAAATCGACAATGACCCTGCAAAATAAAATATAAACAAAAATAATTCATATTGAAAAAATAAAATAAAAAGGTTAAGAACTTCATTCATATTTAACTTAGGTTTTATATTTACTACATTTATAAGTCATTGTGGAGAGTAATATAGATGATAGACTTAACTTTTTTTATTTAAAATTGCATAGATTAAATCGAATTCACTACATTTTTTTAATATGTTTAATTGACCATATTTGCTTATAATTTTTAATTTATTCAACGGGGATTACTTAATTTTTCCCCCCACCTTTTCTCTCTCCTTTACCTCTGGGTTCTATATCTTTGCAAGTAAGTTAAGATGATTGAGGCAGCATGTGGATCTTATCCGTATTAGTACAAAATAATAGTGTTTAGTTGGATAGGCATGTTTTGATCAAGTGAACTCTATTGTTCAAGAAATGAGTAATAGTGTGTGCCTCCCGTGACTAATAAACATAATTAAGAGTTTTGTTTAACTTGATCGTAGGAGAAAGAATATTCTCGTTTTGTTTAATTTTTTAATATTTAATTATATAAATTCTTTTTTCTTAGGGAATTATATAATTTCTTATGTAAACTATGTTTATAAAAAACTATTTTAAGCAAAGAATGTATATCAATCTAATTTTATTTTATTTTTATGAAATTATTCGCCAAAATTTAGAATTGATCAGGGCTGACATAGAAATAAAAGATTATAATTAACGAATTAGTTAGGACTGCACGAGAATACAATAATTAATCAGGCAAGTTGTCCACTAGTCCATATATCTTGTTTAAACAAATTAACCTAAACTTTCCTCATGAGAATAGCCGTATGAGGTCTCTATCATTCTATATTTAATTATGTCATGTTTAAAGAGCATTATCGTTTGTTAATCTTTCATTTCATTTTAATAGTCAAACTCTCATACCTTAAACCACTAATTATACCTAAACTCAAAGGCAACTTCCTTCCAACCCACCTCATCACGTTTTACTTTTTCATCTTTTTCTAGGATCGTAAGACAATTTAACCGCAACATGTGTAGTTTAGAAAATATGTTCAAAGGAAAATGAAATCGATGATGATTCTATTTGACCTTGTATGAAATAATGTTTCACCTAGTCTGAATTTTTTAAGTACAAATTAAAGGATATGTTTTGTTTATCTTTTTAAGTCTGAAAAATATTAGTATATCAATTATTTTATCTTTCCTTAGATAGAATGTGAACCCTAGTCCTTTTAATTCACTCAACTCTTGCTTTCTTGTATAAAAATAAAACATAGTTACATTTAAATCTACTTAAATTTTGAGGGTGTACCACAGATATATACATCTATGGACTCAGAAATATTTTCTTTTAATTACAAATGTTAATACTTAATTGTTAGATTAGTTTTATCCTTTCGTCTGAGTTTGAACTTAAGACCTTCAACTTCTTATCCATTAGTTCAAATAAGTTGAGCTACCAAACTCATGCTCGAAAATACAATTGATAATGTGATACTTAAATACAACTATGACAATTAATCTCACATCTAATACGACTCCCCAGTCCAATTCTCATATTAACATTCTCAATTTGTCTCTCATACTATGTTAGACTAGTTTTAATACTAACCCTACAAATTAGTTTACAAATTAGTTTATAAGATAAGTGTACTCAACCATATATATACATCAAACAACTAAAAAAATTGGCCAATGTGAAACTTAAATTAAAATTAAATGAAGTGATTAATTTTAAATTTAAAAAATAAATTTTAGAAAGAAAAAAAAAAGGAAAATAGAAAGGGAAAAAGGGAAATGAAATAAATGTGAGTAAGGTCAAGGACGCGTGGTTCCCCGTGACTCCAAACTGCTTATATACTCTCTTCTCTTTCTTTCTCCTCATTTCGTACCATACACCAATCCATCTTCTTCTTCTTCTTCTTCTTCTTCTTCACTAATTCTTCATTCAATCTCTTCAATAAGTTCATTCCTCTATTCAATCTTCACACAACTCAAATGGATTCATTCGAATCAAACACAGATTCAACTCATTCAAACACATCACAAGAATCCAATCACAAAAAACGCCGCAAAATCGATAACCTCACCACCGATCAAAACTCAATCAATCTCATGCCATGGAGATCCCAATCAGACCAAAACACCTACTCCAAAAAACTCATCCAAGCACTCCTCCGTATAAATTCCCCAGAGACAACCAAACCTGCCGCCGGTCAAGTCCGCCAAACCGCCGATCGAGTCCTCGCCGCAACCGCCAAAGGAAGAACACGCTGGAGCCGCGCGATTCTCGGAAAATGGAAGAAACTCCGAAGACACCACAAAAAAGTCAAGAAAGCTTCCACCAACGGATTGAGGAAATCTTCCAACAACAACAACAACGGATTGAAGAGAGAGAGGATTCAACGGTTACCGGCTGTGCAGAAGAAAACACGCGTCCTCGGTCGATTAGTTCCCGGTTGCCGGAAAGTTCCGTTACCGAATCTTCTAGAAGAAGCTACTGATTATATTTCTGCTTTGGAGATGCAAGTGCGTGCTATGACAGCTCTTGCTGAGCTTCTCGCCGGTGGAACACCGGCGGGAATCGCCGGTCAGGTGTTGAGTTGACCTGTGCGCACTGTTTACTGCCTAGGCTATATTGCGCCAGGTGTTACTTGATTTTTTTTTCTTTTAATATTGTTTTTTTTATTATTATTGGTTTTTTCTTTTTCAGATTCATGTATCTCGTGTACACTGTACATGCCATTTGCTTAATCTTCCTTTTAAGTTCCTCTATCCTAACTTTTTTTTCTTTATAATTAATTTTATTCAATGTGAATATGCGCTACCTGTTTTGATTATTTCTTAACTACTTTTTTGGAAAATAAACATGTGATTATTTTCATGATACTTTCTTAATTTGAGAAATCCTCTCAAAAAAATCGAGAAATCAATAAATTACATTTTAAGTACTTTATCCTTTTTTTACCAAAATAATAACTATCAGAATGTAGATATGTTTTAATTTTTTTCAGTTGATCTTTTGATTCTCGAAAAATTGACCTTGATAATTTGAAATTTAACCTATAAATTCATAAAATTAGATAAATAATTATTTTGGCCAATAATCAAATAGGATGCTCTCGTTTAAGTAGGCTTAGATTGAACATTTGTATGATTGTATTGCAAAAATTGCGAATTGAAATAGTTTTAAGGCATAAGAACGCATTTAAGTAGTTAAAGATAGAATTTTTATTTTACAAATTGTATATTTTTTTGAAGTTTAAAAAGTATTCTTTTAAACATAAATTCTAAGATAAGTTTTATGTATTTAGTTTTTTTAACATGTGTGGTTAAGTATTTAAGATATGCTCCATAAAGTATAATTCAAAAACAAAACCAAAATTGTTAGATTGTACATTTTTATCAGGTTTCAATTTGAAACTCATATTTGTGTGTAAGAAGTTGGTAACGACTTAATCTATCAAACAAAAACAATCCAACATATGAATAAACTTTCGTGGAATGTAACTGTTTATCGGGAAGAAAATAGTTGTGGTATGTTCTTAGCTTTTATGGGCCCGTTTCTACCGACTAAATTTTGAGTTTACGAAAAATATTTTACACAAATAAATAAATTTTTATGTTAATTTATGAGTTTTTTTAATAACAAAAATTGTATCTTAATAAGTTACGTTGACATGCTTATCAATAATATATAAAAATTTACTTATTTGTATAAATTAAAAAATAAGTCAATTCAAAGAGGCATAATAACTTAGACGTACAACCTTGTATTGGGTTTAGATTTGACAAGTTTTGTCACATGATTAGAGAGTAAATTTAGCTGAGTGGAGAAAAAATATATATTTTTTGAAAATCTCTACGAAATTTTTTATCTTTTACATGTACTTTTAAATAATTTTGTTGGTTTTTTCCCAAAAAAAAAAATAGTAATTCTCTTGTTGGAAAAAATTTCTTGTAAATTATCGTCGTTGAAAATAAAATTAAGGCTTAAATGCATTTTTAGTTCCTATGTTCAACCTTAGTTAAAATATTAGCCCCTCCATTTCTAAAACTAGTATTTTGATCCTATTATACATTTCTTGGGTTTTTTTAGTCTCTGGACTATTTCGGTAATATGTCACTCTTCTTAACGAGGTGGCATTGGTGTGGCATAGTTGTGTTGCCTTTTTAATTCTCCATGACAACTATAGTAATTATTTTATATAACTAATAAAAACTAGTTGATTATTTATTAAAAATATAAAAATGAATTGAATTAGATTGAGGAACCCTAATTAATATTTTTTATAAAATTATAGAAATATTAAAATAAAAAATAAAACACAGATTGTATAACCATTTTTCATCACAATCATCCTCCTCCATCTTCATAAATATTCACGATCATCATTCTCATTCCTTCTTCTCATCGAAGAACTTCATAAAAGAACCAGGACTTCAAATTTATTTTAAAAAAATACTTGAAATTTAAAACACACCATCAATAAAATAAAAATCCATAATATCAAGCCCCAGTCTAAAACTTCAAACTCATCATCTTAGACCCTCGAAAACTCTTTGTTACTAATCCAATCCCTGACTCTGGCTTCCGTCCAAACTCTTCGTCTTCCTCGTTTGTTGAACCGAGTCAGAAAGAAACACAACATCATCGTGTACAAAGTGAATTATCGCCCCCTCCCTTTTTTTTCTTACCAAATCTACACATTCGTATAGTTAGAAGAGAAACACACAATTCTCGGGTTCACTTAAATTATACGAGAAGAAGATTGTAGTGAGATAAAGTTTTTGGGTTTACGAAAACGAATAAGATGTAATTATCGTAAGATTATAAACGATTGTGATGATAATGCAATTATGTATGTTTTTGAGTCATCAGCTTGATCAATTTTCACTTTTTAGGGTTTAGGGATTGTTAATTTAGGGGAAACATGAAATTGAACGAATTTGAGAGATGTGGTGTTTATGAGCGTTTGGATCTAAATGAGCGAAAGAAATTTTATTTACTTTCAGCCTTCAATAGGATTGAAGCTTAATTTTGTCGAGAATATGTTGAAACATTTCTTCTTTTTGACTAAAGACTCGAGCATTTCTTTCACACCAAATCACCCACACACTAGAAAACCAAATGAGTTGAAGAGTAGCACAAATATTTTTCAAAAACCCACCTAAAATGTTCAAATTGAAGTAAGTGGTCTGCTACATGTTTTGGGTGCACTGTAGCGAGACCAAGCCAATTATAGAAACCAAACCAAATATTCCCAAAAAAGTTGCAAGAGAGAAATAAATGATCGACGACCTCCATTATACCACAACCACCCGCACACAACTGAGCATTCGGATGAAGAACATGCCTCCTGATTTAATTATCTATTGTTGGTAGTCAGTTACGGAGCAAACGCCAAGCAAAAAGATTGGCCCTCGAAGGGGCCTCATCGTTCCAAATTGCCTTTATATGATTAGCTGCCACAAGGTTAACTAACGACAACAAGTAATTATAAACACTTGTAACATTGTATTTGTGGGAAGAATGTAAGTGCCAAAGCCACATGTCATGAGTACTTGGCTGCAAAACAACATTAGTTAAAATCACACAACACTCCCTAACTTGATCTTCCTCCCAAGCTAATAACCGATGCCACCACTTCCAAGCTTCACCATCCTCCCCCTTCCCAAACGAGAACTTTTCAGCCATTGTTGATATTTTATTATCAGCAAGATGAAAAAGGCGACTAAAACTACTTTTAAAGATCAAACCATCGAGCCACAGATCCCACCAAAATAAAGTTTCAGTATCATCGCCAACCTTTCTCCATAAATGATCATCAAACCACCGACCAACTCCCACACCAGCTCCACTTTTAATTTTAATCAAATTATTTCACCAAACTAAATTTTTTAAAATTGAAACCTTTGTATCATGAAGTTCGACAGTGAGATAAGTATAGTTTAACCAAAAATTATTCCATTAAAAAATTAAACTTGAATTCTTCCGAACAATCATCCTTTAGTAGGGCTAATTAATCATTTGAGGTCAATTGTTTGGTTACTAGAAATATGAAGAACTTGATTGTCGAAAAAAAGAAATATGAAGAACTGTATCTATTTGTGTTTAATTGACTTTTAAAGTTATCTTTGCAAACTATTGTCAATAACAATTACAACAATCGAAATGGTTCTATCACCTATGAATATCATTGAAGATCGGATGCAAAATTGTATGAAAGATGAACAATTATGTGATAATTTAGCTACTTATATTAAAAATTAAAAATAATTCAATATCTTTATAACACAACATTAAAATGACCAATGAGAACAAGATCCAGTGAAAGGTGTTATATTTCCACAATTTGCGAACCAAAGTTATTTTAAATCGAGAGTTGTATCACAATTAATGTTCGACACGCTTTGATAACATTATGTTTAATGGAGAGGATATATGGAAAAGCAAGAAAAAGTACAATTGTGAAAAATAATTATAAAAATTTAAAAATGAAATATGATTTTATATATATATATATATAAGTATGGGTATTCTTTCATTTTTTTAATAATGAAGTATATGAGTATTATCTTCACTAACAACATAAAATTTCTGAATCTCCCACTAACGTAAAACTTTTCACTATCTTTGATCAACGGGACCTAGTTTGACAAGATTGTCTATGCAAAATTGGACTTGAGGTCGTAATTCAGAAACAGTCAAAATTTGCAATTGCAAAGAATTAGTCAAACAAGGTGAAGTACTTATCGTTTAGTGTTTGTATAATACTTGACCCATAACGGCCTCATCACTAGTATATACATATACATATTATGATTATCCCACTGTAATTTGCCTCTCCATTTTTGGTTAAAAATATTGTTGTCGTTAACAGCACATTTGCTTAAACAAGAAAATGCGCAGATCGATCAAAATGATAAAACATCATTCCATAAATATTAATTTAAAGTATAATCCGTTGTTGGCATCCACTTGCAAAACCATTTATGCTTGAACACGAAGTTTTCTTCCCAATGAACATGTGTGAGGTATAATTCAGAAGGAATAGATAGTAGAACCTTTTTATCCATTGATGCTTATATTTTGAGTCTATCATACAATCGCGTGACCATCTTTATTAGTTGAATTAATATTAGTTAAAATATTTTTGAGTTTATCAAACAATCGTGTGACCATCTTTATTAGTTGAATTAATGTTAGCTATAATATTATAATTATAATTAATAATAATCATATACATTTTTTTTTATCATGGTGGAAATATCTTCTCATTTTCCACCCTAAATGTACCCATTAAAAAAATATGCTTAATTTTTTTAAGGGTGCAGCTACGCTTTTGGGTTCCTAAGATGGCCCACCCATGAATATAATTCTTAATTAGTTTAAAGGTTAAATGCACTTATAGAACTCAAGTATATTGTGGTTGTGCAATTGTGGTTCTCCATTTTTTTAGCTATTTTATCCCTGTATTTTTTCTCGTCTTTGATTTATCGATCCCTCCAATCTTCTCCACAAATGTACAAGAATGTGACATTATTTATTAACACGACATCAAATTGTCAACATTACCTTTCTTTGAAATTAAAAACACAAAATCAAGTTTCTTGTATAAGGTTGAATTAATAAACCCTAATCACAATCTTATTCAAGCTCAAGTATAACATTATTTATGCGTTTTTTATTTTAAAGAAAAATCATGTTATCAATTGTAGTTTGATTCCACGTCAATAATAAAGTTATAGGTGATGGAAAGAGTACTTTCTTTTGGTCTGATAACTGGTTAGGAGATGTCCCTTTGTATCGGAGGTTTGGTCGTTTGTTTGACTTAGCGACAGACAAGTTAATTTCAGTGGTGGACATGTGTATGTTAGGTTGGGAGGTGGGGGGAGAGGCGTGGAGTTGGAGGAGAAGTTTGTGGACATGGGAAAAGGAGATGTTAGAGGAGTGTAGGCAATTACTTGATGGTGTTATCGTGCAGGCTAATATTCTTGACAGGTGGCAGTGAGATCCAGATATACATGATGGTTACACTGTTTGAGGTGCCTATCAGATTCTGACTACTCAGGTCTCTTCCACAGTTGATGCAACAAGAGAACTTGTATGGCATAAGAAGGTTCCCCTCAAGGTGTCTATTGTAGCTTGGCGTCTGCTGAAAGACAGGTTACCGACTAGAATGAATCTCCTTAGGCGCGACATTCTTCAGGCTGAGGGGGATAGGTGTGTGGCAGGGTGCGGCTTTGAGGAGTATGCATCCCATTTGTTTCTCCATTGCGAAGTGTTCGGGTCGTTATGGCAATATATCAAGTCTTGGATCGGTGTGTCTGGTGTAGACCCTCTCAATATTAGTGAGCATTTCTTTCAATTTATTCATTATACAGGTCATTCAAAGGCTCGCTGATCGTTTCTCCAATTACTTTGGCTTATGTGTGTTTGGTTGCTCTGAAGTGAACATAATAACAGGATATTCAACAACATAGAAACTCCTATTCTACAACTATTAGATCAAGTTAAATTTCATTCTTTATGATGGCTTAAAACTAATAATACCACGTTTGTGCACAGTTCTCAGAGATGATGGTCGGACCCCTTATTGTTTTTGGTCTTGACTGACCTTTTTATCTTGTATATACTTTGTAAAACGGTTTGTTTTTTGGGGTGGCCTCTTTGATACAACTTGTACTAGGGAGCGCTCATCACCTTTGTCAATATATCCCATTTTGATTTCTTAAAAAAATAAATAAAGTTACATCAATGTTGATTCGGATAAAGACTACTAAATTACAACAAATAAAACAAAATGAATCAAAATGACTAAAAAAAAGTGAGAGACTCGTATAATTACAATATTTTGGAACCAAAAGTACATTGAAGATTTGGTCTAAAGACATGCCTAAAATATACAAAGAATGTAAGGAAGTGTATGTATTATTTTTTATATTTCACATAAATACTTTAAAGTTATCCATTTATCAAATTCTCTATTTATTTATTTTTTGAAATATTTATCAAATTCTCTATTGTCAAATTGATAATTTCAAAATGGAATTACTTCGTCTAAATTGAAAGAAGAAGAAGAAGAAAAAAGGCAAGACAAAGCCCACGTATTCAAAAGAAAGTGACCAAGGTTGATACATGTGCTTGTTAGGACCTACAAATCGAGTACACCGAACCCTTTCACATTAGCTTGCATGTGACTATGTGAGCATAGGGAACGGAGTTTCACATGCTATTTTAAGAACGATATAAACTCTCACTGGCTATTTGTATTTACATATTTGCATATACATTGTTCTTCTTGAAACAGACACTTGAGGGTCGGATAATAATGGATAAAAACTTTAGTGTTTGAGACCCACCTCATCCAAGTGGATGAATTAACGGCTTTCAAGAAAAACCTTTTTCGTAATTAATGGCTGACACGTGTGGAACCTTGCCTATATAACTGTCAAATACCAGATCATCGGATGGTGACATGTCTATAATTAGTAGAGCTCTCAAATAGGTCCTAATGGTCCGATGGACCGTTATTGGACCGTCATATACTCACTTCGGTCATTATTATTAATAAACAAACTACCATATATTTGTACCCAAAAAAATAATACCATATTTGATTATTAATATAGATGATGACACTAAGTTATATCATATTGTTAATATAGAATCTAAAAAAGGACGGAAAATAAGTGTTGAGATAAGAAAAAATTGAGCCACAATTTATTGAAATTGAGCCTCGATTTTGAGCTGTTATGAAGGCATTTCGATTCTGGAAAAATCGAGTCGGGGCTCGATTTCTAGAGCGTCTGAAGTTAATTTGGATTTAATGATGAAATCGAGCCACAATTTATTAGGATCAGGGCACCATTTTAGCGTAACAGAATCTGTTTCTATAAAAGCCAAACTTGTTTTTGACGAAGGGGTTCGAAAATTGAAGAGAGAAAACACATATTTGTAGCTGAAGAACTGGAACAGTGGTGGGAGACCATCAAAACTAACGGTTAGTCATCCAATTAATGTAATGAATATTATTTTGTCATTAGTTGTTTATGCTATAGCCATGAGTATCTAATTCTACTGTGATTAGGTCCTAAGATTAATCTGTTCTGAGCTTGTTTTGTTGACATGTAATCTGTAGAACTCCATTATTATAATGTTATTGTAGTTTATTCAATACAAATTATTCTTAATGCTTTTATGATTCTGACCAAATATAAATTGAACTTAGAGATTATTCGACTGCTGACCACAACTTATAACTCATATCTATTTGAACTGTTCAACTTAACGGACAATCTAGGGATAGAAAGATGTTAAGTTGTGGCCTTGAAATTAACGGACTGTAAAACCTTTGATAATTATAGGTTCACCTAATGGATTATGGAATTATAGTTAGAAAAAAGGCTCTGATTCAATAGATTGATCTGAGCCAATTTGTTAATTGTCGTAAACTGAATAACAATTGTAAGATGTAGGTGCATGTTACAACTAAGTAACGAACAAATGACTCAAAAGACCTAGTCATTTCTCTTGTTATATTTTAAGAAACCAACATTACTTTCGGTTATTTACTGTTGATTGAAACCAAACCAAATTGCCTAAGGCAACCCCTTATTTAATTATATCTTAATGTTAATGTTATTGCTAAGACGAGATTAGAACGGTCCCTGTGAAAATGAATCATTTTATTACTTCAATTTAAATTAGTACACTTGCTTATTTTCTATCAATAGACAACATACATTAATAATAACTATGATAATAGTGATCAGGTGGAGTATAAATAAATAAGATAGAACTCGTCTAATTATCATATGATGAAATATTAAACTTGAGTCTAATTCAAATATTAATAGGTCATGCGATCTCATGGGCTAACACGATCTATATTTTAATATTATCATTCTTAAAAAATGATTTGAAATATACAACAAATTTACTTTATTTTTTTACACAAAAAATAAAAATAAATGACAACTCACAAAACATCTATCACATAAAAATTTGTGAAAAAAAAGAAAGTCTATCACATAAAATGTTCTCACCAAGTCAACATTGATATAAAATATAGCATATAAATCCACAAGTAGAGTATTTGTCACAAACAAAATATTGACTATTGTCATAATATACCTCATCAACACCTTCAGAATTAAAAAGTGTTTTATCATAAAATAAAATAAAAACTTAAAAATGTATTATTGATCTCGCTATTTTTCTTTTTAATTTTTTTTTGACCCTCTATTTTGAAAATTGCTTTTCTTCCCCCATATTTCGCCTTTTTTTCTTGGAATTTTTGATCCACCTTATCATTTTTAATGGTGTGCCTTAACTGTTCATGTTTTGACAACGCTTATTTGACCACACTCATAATCGTAGAAATGTGTATAGTTAGTGTTGTTGTGTCATAAATGAATAAATTACATCATTTGGTAGGACTCAAAATGAGATGATTGACCAAAATTCCAAAAAAAATATATGAAATAGGATGACCAAAAAACCAGTTTTTAAAAGGACAAAATTTGGATGTATTTATTTAGGTTTCATGTGATTCTTCCCATAAAACACCCGTACCTATCCATGATTTTTCAAATCCACGGTATTCTCACGAAATAAATAAATTTTATGTCAAGAATCACACGAAAAACGCAGAAGGAAATGCACATAAAGTTTTGTTCTTTCTAAAATAGGGGAAAAACTTGTTTTTTAAAATAAAAATAAAAAAGAGACAAGAAATGCATTTTAGCCAAGCACTTAAAAGAAAAACATATAAATAGTGTGATGTATGTGGATTCTATAGTAAGGGCTAAATTAAATTCCTCACCTGTGAAACATTTAAAAATTACCATTAAATTTAATCGATGATTCAGATTTGTTGAAAATAAAAATAAGAATGTTTAATTATACTTTTGGTCTTCTAAGTTTTCTAAAGTTGTGATTTTTGCCCTCTAAAAAAAACAACTCTTTTCAGGCTCCCTAGGTTTACTTTCTGTTGCAATTTTGGCCCCCCACGCCAATTTTGACACAGTCAACGGACACGTGGGCGCCACGTGTGTAATTTTTTTATTTTAAAAAAATAAAAAAATATTTTTTGTAATTAAAAAAAAGTTTTTTTAATTACAAAATTAAAAAAAATTAGTTTTTTTATTACAAATGAAAAAAAATTAATTACATTTTTTTTGTTTTTTTATTACAAAAATTAAAAATTTATTATTATTTTTTTAAGTACAAAATAAAAAATTATTAAAAAATACAAAAATATTAAAGTGGGCGCCACGTCAGTGTTGGTTGGGTCAAAATTGGGTTAGGGGGCCAAAATTGCAACAGAAAATAAACTTAGGGGCCTTGAAAGAGTTGTTTTTTTTAGGAGGCCAAAATCACAACTTTAGAAAATTTAGGGGTCAAAAGTATAATTAAGTCAAATAATCACGCACAATCCTGTTGTCCATATTTTTTCTCGTTTGTGTCATCGCTAGCTAACCAAAAAACTTTCAATGACCGGCTGGAAATAAATGAAATTGTAACAAAATCATAAAATAGTTATTGGCATGCATGATATTTGATGGTGGTTGGATTTTAGTGAAATAGAAGAAGAGGAACGGAACATCATATACATATTTCTTACAAATTGATTTTTTTTTTAGGGAGAAACGAAAGAAGTTAGAAGAGGGGGGAGATTCAATGATTTGGTTACAATTTAGCAGGGTTGGCCTAACAGATTAAGAGGCTTAAAGCGAAAAATTTAGTGTAGTCTTTAAAAATAATTTTTTTATAAAATATTTACATAAAATCAATTTTGTGGAGACTAAAATTTGAATTCATGACCGAAAGTAATTAAGGTCTTTTTGGTGATCAGTTATATTATGCAAATGTCTGTAATTTATCTATCATATAATATACATATAACCAAATTAATTTTTAAAGGTCTTTTATTTTTCACCTAAAATTTTAAAGCTTAAAGATCTTTGTTTAGGTTGCTTGACTCCTACGTTTTAGAGTATGAATGAGATTAAACAATTAAAGTAAGAAACACATGCGTGCGCAGACAACACAAATTCGTGACGACAATTTAGCATCAATAGCATTGGGCACATCATGCTGAGATAGAATGAAAATAATGGTTGGTTTTATGCTATGTTTTGCCACTTCCACAGGCAAATTGGGAAGAGATAAAGGGCAAGATTGTGTGTGAACATATGGAAATGTTTTCATTTTTATTTTCAACAAAAATAATTCATCGATCAAATTTGATGGTAGTAGTTTTTAAATGTTTTCATTTAGAGATTTAATTGAGTTCTCGCCCTAAAATATACTCTATAAAAATAGAGAGAGAAAAATTAGTTTTAAATAGATGTTGAAAAGAAATACAGTGTCCAAATATTCTTGTCAATTACGGTGTCCAAATATCCTTATTTCCTAGCATAGATAAAATGTTTGATTTTTCTCTAATAAGAAAATAAGATTGTTTGATTTTAATCCGAGGGACCACACCCATGTATATAGTGTGTGTATTTTTTTGTTTTTGTTTTTTAGGAATATAGTGTGTTGTTGGCTTGCCCCTATTAGCTTCCACAAAATCACATTATTTGTGGGCTTTCGTTTCTTCCTTTTCCCTCTCTAAGTCACCACATTTCACATGCATCCATGTGCCTCCATTTAAGAAGCCGTCTCTCTTTTTTCTTTTCTTGTTTTCTTTCTTTCTCTATTTTATTGTTTGGAGATTTTTTCTTCCTCATATTTATCTTTTTTAATCTTTTACTTTGCACGACAAAACATAGCTCAAATTTAAGAGTTTAAATTTGGTGAATAACTTATATAACTTTTTTTTTGAGAGAAACTTATAATTACTATTCCCTCAAAAAAAAAAGAACTTATATAACTATATCGCTCAATTTTCCTTCTTAATTTTTTTTTTTTTCGGATCTCAATTGTTTTATATGAAATAAATATTCAAAATAAGCTTAACCTTCTAATTTCATATTAATTACCGAGATAGTTTAAGGGCATTGCTATATGTAGCGAAAATATCATAGTGAAAAATTCACGAAAGAGAGGAGTAGCTATTAAAAAGGTCTCATAGCAATCATTTGATCTTGTCTCTCAACATTAAAGGAACGTGACTCAACCATAGAACAATTTTGAATTTATTTGTTGATTCTTTGTGGATAGCAGGTGTCCTTGCATTCAAGTAGATGAAATAAGCCTAGAATACAAGTTACATGATATTGTTTGATAAGAAAACCTGCCCATTCGAATAATAAGTGTACACGGATCTCTTCCAAATTCTAATATAGTTTAGATTTAAGCCTAGCATATAAAATAGCAGTATCT
>Ga0099826_10001164_pt1 | contig 15164 bp, 8 predicted proteins | sample Mtrugardesep15_FD_76830 | JGI IMG/M metagenome (GOLD analysis project Ga0099826, IMG submission 76830) | Root nodule microbial communities of legume samples collected from California, USA - M. trunc garden sep15 | ecosystem: Host-associated > Plants > Roots > Nodule | place: USA: California... | reverse complement strand
TTTGTTCTAAATTATATGTCGCTTTACAATACCAATGCAATATTAATGTTACTTTTCTAATTATAACCTTAACTATTTATTACTCTCTCTTCTTTCACTTATTTCATTTATCTTTCCCATATTATTTATTAAGGACAATTTTGTAAAACAATTCATAATATCTCTTTTCCACACAATAGTAATTGCATTTCTTAATATGTGTGAAATGTCCAAAACATCATACAATTTAGGACAGAGGGAGTAACAAATTGGTACAATTTAGTAATGGCATGGGTTATCAATCAATGCTCTTTTCAGCTATTGTTTGGTGCATTTGGAGGCACAAGAATTTGATGTGTTTGAATAGCAACAAGTGGTCCTTAAACTGCCTCTTTTTCAATATTCACAACACCGTGGAAGTCATCAAGTCTAGCTTATCGTCCAACGGAAATGTTGTTTCAGTTGATCGTCACATTAAATGGAACAATGATAATCATATTCACCTTATTCTTAACGTGGAACAGGTCTTTTGGATCCTCTTGTTATCTCTGGTTGGTAGACTGCACCCACCCATAATAATATTCCACTAGTTTTATGATGGTTAACATTTAAGGTCCTTAACTAGTGTCCTAGGAAACTAGTTAACATTTCCCTTAACAAAATTACCTCTGATCAATTTCTTGAATTAGAGTTCTCTTCAAAGGTTACAACTCCCCAATTCCTTAGATGAGCTAGTATTCTTTGAAGGTTTTTTTGTATGTTAACCTATGATCCCAATTACAACATCATTTATTCCTAGAATCACCTGTTCAATTAAACATTTTAACTAGATCCAAGTTTAAAATAAATGTCCAGTAGTCATTCCATCTTTGAAATCAATTTATATATGATTAGGATATAAAAGACATTGCACACAAATCAAACTAAATAAAAACTATATTTGGATTATCAAAACAAGATTCAAACAGATCAAACAACCTTCATTATTCAAACAGATCAAACAAGATTCATCTCCATACCTAATCACTAAGAACTTAGCTACTCATAATTGAAATTACAATCAATAAACACAAATAAAGATTCATTATATACATGAGGATTAACTATTAGTTTGATGGCAAGCCACTTCTCCAATCTTAAATCTTTAGCTAAAAAATGCAATTTCATATCTACAAATTTTTGAACACTTCTTCAGAAAATGAATTTTTCTTTAATAGGCAGGGTCGTAGCACTTCAAATCGTGTCACGATGACAAAAATCGTGACACAATTCTATCATTAATTTAAAATTTAAATTTTTTCATTCATGCAAATCGTGTCACAATTATAGGACCGTGTCGCAATTTTAAGTCAGTGGCGACTCTTAAATTTTGGTCCAAAATTGTGCACGATGTCAAAATCGTGTCACGATGCTGTTAATTCAACATCTATATATTTTCTTTCTTTCTTTCTTCACTTCCAGGTTGTCTAAGAACATTATAGACTTAATAAAAACATCAAAATAACTGATAAAAAACTTGTAACGACAATATATCATCACAACCACAAATTTGAATCATTCCATGTCCTCAAGGAATTCACTTGTAAACCAATAAATCATAGTAGAATATCAATTACCTCATCAAATGGTAGTCTCAAAAATTCATCTTCTTGCTAGCAATTGGTGAGCTAGCTTGCCTGACCAACATCCAATTTTTATCTTATTGCGACATTTATGACATAGGTTGCCCAGAGTCGACATATAGGTCTGCCTATAGTCGATGATTTTTCCCCGACAAAAAGCTTTATACTTTTCCATTGAGAATCGAGCATTTCCATAGAATTCAGGTTTATGGTCTAGGTTTTAGGGTTTAGGGTTTTGTGACAGAAGACATTTTAAGATTGGGTAAATTTGTGGAAAAGGGTAAAATTTAGGAAGATTTTGTGTTGGATGTGTGGGCATGGGTTAGACTTGGGGTGATTTGGTGTTATGGGTGCACTTGTGAGTGAGAGAATGGTTATAGATGAAAAGGGTTTGATGAAATATGATTTTTGAAGAGTTGCTGGTAAAAATTTGGCAGAGTAACAATGTTTATGGAAGATTTTTCGTGGCTCGTACGTGTATAGGCAAGGAAAATTGTGTCAAGATAGGTATAATCGTGTCACCATTTTGTTTTAATAACAATGATATTTTTGAAAATCCGACAAATCGTGTCATGATTTATGCGTCCTGTCACGATTTTTACATACAACGCCTAGTCTTTAAAAATAATTTTCAAAGTATAAATCGTGTCTTGATTTTGAAATCGTGTCACAATTTCTTGGCAGTAACCAATAACTTGTGGACTTGGAATTTTTTTGATTTGTCCAACTTCTTTTAGCAATTTTTATATTTGTACTTAAAGTAAGAGAAAAATACCTGAATACAAAATACATTTCATAGAAAATTGTGGGTTGCATCCCACCTAGCACTTCTTTTCCGTCACAAGTTTGACTTTAGATGAACCTCAAAGGTTTGTCACCCTCTCCTCGGGTAGTTGTCATCCATGGTAAAGCTTAATCCTCTTCCCATTTACCCTGAACACTTTGTCACCTTCCGGTGTCATTAACTCCACAGGTATATGTGGTGATACACTTTTTACTATGAAATGCCCATACCACTTTGATTTCAGTTTCCCAGGAAATAGGTTAAACAGTGAGGTATACAACAAAATTGGTTGCCCATCATTAAATTCACTAGGTACGAAGTTTTTATCATGGTATCTCTTTGTTCTTTCCTTATAAATGAGTGTATTTCATACGCTTTTAAACTCATCTCATCTAGTTAATTTAGTTTTCAAAATCATCTTGCCAATTGTAGACGGATCAAAATTTAAAAAATTTATGGCCTGATAGGCCTTGTGTTATAACTCAACTGGAAAGTGACAAGCCTTACCATAAATCATTTAATTAGGTGAGAGCCTATGTGGGTCTTGAAGGCTATTATGTAGGGCCATAATGCATCATCTAACTTTTTAGACTAGTCATTCCTATTTGATGCCACTATTTTCTTTAGGATTTGTTTCAATTGGCGATTTGAGACTTTCACTTGCCCACTGGTTTGAAAGTGATAAGGGGTAGCAACTTTATGATTAATATTGTACTTTGCCAAAAAAAACTTTCGAGGTACTTACCGCAAAAGTGCTTCCCCCAATCACTTCTCAAAATCTTAAGGGTCTCAAACCTAGTGTATATGTGTTTCTATAAACGAAATTACCACAACAGGCGCATCATTAGCAATACATGATATTGCTTCAACCAATTTGGTTATATAATCAACACATAAAAGAATATGTAAGTGAGAGTAAGAGGATGAGAAGGGTCCCATAAATTTGATGCCCCAACAGTCAAAAGGTTCAATTTCTAGAATACCATTTTGGGGCTTCTCATTCCTTTGTGAGACATTACATGTCCTCTGGCAGTTCTTGAACACGGTGGGCCGCCATAAACCACTTTGCAAAACTTTTGCAGCCTTTCTCTCACCACTGTGGTGGCCTCCATAAGATGAACTATGGCAATGAAACATTATGTTCTTAGCTTCTTCACCTGCAACATAACGTCTTATCAATCCGTCAAGGCTTACCTTAAACAAATATGGATCATCTCATAAATAATGGTTTGCATTCTTGAAGACTGTCTTGTTATGCCGCCAGTTTAGCTCATCTGAGACCACATTGCCGACAAACCATAATATTTCTCCTATAGAAAAACGTTGTTCATCAGGGAACTCTTATACTATTACTTTCTTACTCACATCTTTGTTATCTAACCTTGAGAGATGATTTGTTACCACATTCTCGACATCCTTCTTATCCCTAATTTCCATATCAAATTCTTGTAACAACAAGATCCATCTTAGCAATTGGGGTTTTAAACCCCATTTTGTAAGCAAATACTCCAGGGCTGCATGATCTGTAAATTCAATAACTTTGGAGCCAATTAAGTAAGACCAAATTTTTTCCAAAGCAAAGATTAAAACACTAATTCCTTTTCAGTTGTCGAATAATTGACTTTATTTTCATTCAAAACCTTGCTTGAGTAATCACTTGCATCATGCATCAATTCAAAAGAGTTATCCCAATTTGGAGCAATGATTACCGGTGCAATGACCAACTTATTTTTAATCAAATTAAAAGAATCTAAACATTCATAATCAAACCAAAAATAAGTTGAAAACTTCTTATCCCTTAAAATAAATTTTTGAAAAATATTTAATAAAGTGCCATTACAAACCGTCATGCCTTAAGAAACTTCTTACCCTTTTGACGTTCACCGGAGGGAGTAATTTCTCTGTAACATCTATTTTAGATTGTCTAGTTCTTTTTCTCCCCAAAACTACACCTTTAGTTACAATGAAATGTCATTTTCCCAAGTTTAGAAGAAGGTTAGTTTCGTCGCACCATTTTAAGACAACATCAAGGTTAAACAAGGATTGATCAAAAGATTTTCCAAAAAAAGAAAAATCGTCCATAAATACTTTGATGTTTTTATCTATCATATCATAGAAAATAGAAAGCATACAACTCTAAAGGTCACCGACACATTACACAACTCAAAAGGCATCCTCCTATAAGAAAACACCCGAAATGCACATGTGAAAGTAGTATTCTCCTGATCCTCTAGAGCTACAATAATCTAATTATATCCCAAGTACCCATTTAGAACGCAATAGAAAGCTTGGTCAGCCAACCTTTCAAACATTTGATCCATGAAAGGTAAATAAAGGTGATCCTTTCTTTTTGCCTTGATCCATTTGTATCCTATACACAATCTCCACCAAGTAATTATACGAGCTGTAATCAACTCATTTTTCTCCTTATTTTGCCTCTATATTCCGGTTAACAAATCTTTCATGAACTTTGCGTAGACCGGAATTTGATTTAAAGCTTGACTAAACATGATATTGACTTGGAATTGCATGAACAACTCCATGAACTTCTTAATCTGCCTCTCCTACTTCTAATTCTTGTTTGATAGATGAGGATACGACAATAAACATATGATGGGGTCTCTTGCTTCTTGTCCTCATCCTTGAGAAGTTGACTCTTTGATTTTCTCAATATGGAGTCGACTTCAATTAATTTCTCACTTTTTTCTCCAGCAATATTATTTTTCTAATTTTTTTGTCCCTCGATATTTTTACCCTGATTTTCATTCTCAACTACACCATTATTTTCATTTTCAAATTCTCCAAACTCTTCTTCTCCAGCAACTTCAACTACCTTACCTTTGGTAACTTTGGGAGTTACCGGTGTAACCATTTTTTTATTTCTCAATTCAATTGCCTTAAAGCTTTGATTCTTCGGATTGTCCATTGTGTTGCTAAATAAATCTCCATTTGTTCAGTTAGCTATCTGTTTAGCCAATTGTCCAATCTAATTTTCAATATTTTTCATAGAGGATTCATTATGGCTTTGCACAACCTCTTGATTTCTTTTAATCTCCTGAAAGTTGCTCTAGGTCACCTTATTGAAACCGATTAAAGCTTCTTCAACTGGAGATGGTTTCCTTGGTTTTTGAGATTGAGGAGAGGGAAGAAGAGGGTTCAAGGTGTTGTTGTTAGAGTATTTGAGGTTAGGATGTTGTACCCACGCATGATTGCATGTGTTTGAGTAGGGGTTTACTTTTTTGTCTCTTCCCATGTAGTTGGTGTAACAGCCCGATTTTTCGTTGATTTTATTTTTATGTGTTTAATATGTGTTTACATATGCTTGTGTGTGATTATTTATCCTTGGGTGTAATTTCTTGGGTTTCGTGTTAGAAGGGTATTTTGGTCTTTTGGTGAGAAAGGGTAATTTAGTAATTTTGGTTTGAAGATTATTTTTAGTGTTTTAAGTGAGAACCATTTATTTGTTAAGTTGTTAGTGAGTTGTGGTAATTAATTTAGAGGTGGTGTTTACTCGTTATTTTTACCGTAAGAGAGAGTAGAAACTTGTGGAGTGGATTAATTAGAGTTTTGAACCTATAAAACATTTTGAGAGTTAGGTCCATTAGTGGTGTGACTATATAACCCATGTCAAAATGGAATATTGTTATGATCTCGGGTGTGAAATTTGGGGGTGCACAAGAAAGATGGTTTGGTTTGCATAAATTAAAATAAGACTTGTAAAAAGGTTTTGAAACGATAATTAGAGAAAAATAGTAGGTCTTTCGAATCCTCTTGTTATCTTTATCTGGTACTGTGCACCTACCATAATAATGTTCCACTAGTTTTACAATGATTTACAAAATTACCCGTTATCAATTCCTTGAATCAAAGTTCTCTTCAAAGGTTTCAACTTCCTAACTTCATAGGTGAGCTAGTATTCTTTGAAGTTTATTGTTCGTTAACTTATTATCACAATTAAACCATTATATATTCCTAGGTTGAACCATTTAATTGAACAATTTAACTTGATCCAAGTTTAAAAGCTTTGGTTAGTAGTCACTCAGTTTATATATGAACAAGATATAAAAGGTATTGCGCACAAATTAAACCGAATAAAACTAGATTTGCATTTTAAAAAATAATGTTTCATAGCCTACATGATTTAAATAGATCAAACAAGATTCATCTCTAGACCTAATCACTAAAAACTTAGTTACTCATAATTGAAATTACAATCACTAAATTGAAAGAAATATTTATTACATATATTAGGATAAACGATTAAATTGATGGTAAACCACCTCTCCAATCTTCACCTAAAAAATGCTATTTGAGATCTCCAAATTTCAGAACCCATTTTCAGAAAATGAGTTTTTATCTTTTATAGGCAGGGTCTTGGGCGCCTTAAATTGTGTCACGGTGACAAAATCGTGATATAATTCCTTCATTAATTTCAAATTTAAATTATGGCATTCATGCAAATCGTGTCACGATTATAGGATCATGTCACGATTTTAAGTCAGTGGCAACTCTTACATTCAGGTTCAAAATCGTGTCATGATCATGTTAATTCAACATCTATGTATTTCTTGCTTTCTTCATGTCCCGGTTGTCTAAGAACTATATAGACTCAATAAAAACATTAAAATAACTGATAAAAAACATGTAATGACATCATGTCATCAATGGGTATTGCCTCGAGTCTATGCTCAGGGCCAATTTTCAAGGTACATTGTGAAATAATGTGTTTTTCTTTTTATCCGCCTTATAAGGTCACATTACAAGGTCTGCTGACATCTTGCTCGCCAAACTTCTTGAAATCTATAATGGTCTCATCATGGCAAAAGATTTAGGTATCGATGATTTTGTTTGTTACTCAGATTTTGTTTATTGCATCAACGTCATCAATGCCCCACTTGTGAATTGTTAGGTGTATGCAGTTTTAATCCAAGACATTAAAGACCTCATCTCTCAAAGCAATGTCTCTATTACTCATATTCTAATAGAAGGGAACTAGTGTGGAGATTTTCTGGTCAAGCTTAGAGCCTCCCCAAGTTCTAGTTTGTTAATTCACAGGTAACCTTCAGAATCATCAATCTGCTAAGGAATGATGTATCGGGAACTTATTTCCATATGGAGTAATTTTGCCTCTTTTATTCTGTTTCTTTTTTCTTGTGTTGTTTAATTAGCCCTATAACTAAAAATAATTTTTATATAATTTAGTATTCGAATAAGTGTACAAAATTTTCCATCTGGCCAACAAAGCAACTCAACATTGATAAAATACAAGGACAAGGTGAAATGAATCATACTTGCGACACAAGTAAGACATTGACATTTACTACAACAACATACTCCAAATTAAGATAAAATCTTTGATATATGCCAACAAATTTATATAAAAAGAAATATGTTTCTATACAAAACTGAAACAACAATCATACAACATATATCAATAAATATTTGTTCAGTTGATAAGAAGTTGATTTATATATACATAACATTATAGGCTTAGTTCACCTTATGTCTTTTAAATTATGAACATTTGAGGTCTTCCTTGTCTAGCTCAATACCCAAATCACCTAAACATTAGTTACCAAAAAAATACTATTTATTCATTAATTAAAGAAAAGAACTTCCTAAAGAGCTCGAGAGACACCTAATAATAATAGAGAGAAAAATATAAAGGTTGACAAAGACAAACCAAACAACGGCTCAAAATTCACACCCACTAAAGTCCAAACGCCACAAAAACACAACTATCGTTTAGGCCACTATCTTTTTCTTAATTAGGTGCTTATTACCATTTCACCCTTCTCCCTACCTTTTTATACATACCAAAACCGAACCTTCCCTACACTTTCTCACATACACCTATATCCTTTGTTTCTTCAACTTTCCAACATGGCAAAAGTTGCAAAACTAACAAAGCTTAAATCAGTGCTCAAGAAATGGAACACCTTCGCATATTACAATAGCAACGACAACAAGCACAACCGCTCCAGTATCAGAGCGGTTGCGAATGATGATGAGTCGGCACAAGATCTCCGCCCCGTGTTTGTGGGAAAGACACGGCGGAGATACCTTGTTAACTCCGAAGTTGTTGGACATCCTCTTTTTAAGGAGCTCGTGGATAGGTCACGCGATTCGACCGAGGTAAACGATGAAGATGATACGGTTAACGTGGCTTGTGAGGTTGTTCTGTTCGAGCATATGTTGTGGATGATTGAGAACACTGATCCTCAACCGGAATCATTGGATGAACTCGTCGATTATTACAGTTGCTAGATGTGTCGTGGTAACAGCATTTGAGCAAATGTTCATGCATTAATGGTGATAACAATAACATCCCTTGTATGTATATGTATATGTATATGTATATGTATATGCATGATCTTCGATTGTGATTGTAACTTAGTATAAACAAATAATCCCGATTAATCAGAGATTAGTCATTAATCTATATGGCCTGGTTCTCCACACAAGTTTCATTTCAATCATGTGGTGTATTACTTCATTTGTTCTTAATTAAGTATCGTTTTCCTGTTTCATTCTGATACGAATATTTTTTGCTTCCACTAGAAATTAATGTGTCTGCCTTATTTACTTGTTAATATATTTATCTATATATTTATGGCAATGGTTAATGTTGTATTTTTCATAAGATTTATGGCAATGGCTGATAAAAATAGTTTGTAATGTACTCGAGTTGAATATTGAGTCGAACTAATCCTCTCACAAAATCTGATCTGTTCAATTTGTGACAGAAATTTAGCGACGGATATAGCCGTCACCAAATCCGTTACTAATGGTATAATTATTAAAAACCTTACAAAATCCATCACAGTTTGCAACGGATTATATCTACTCTCAAAATTCCATCGCTAAAATGTGTTTTCTAGTAGTGTAATAAGACATAACATTTACCCTTGACCAACTTAAAAAAAAACATTTAGCCTTGACCAAAGAAAAAGGACATAACATTTAGTTTTTCATACATATTATTATCATGGGAGTTTGTATATATATTCGTCATATTTAGGACTGATCCGACATATATTAAAGCCCTGAGGGAATATATAAAAGCCTTAAGGGAATGTTGAACTGAGGTCTTTTTGACCTAGTAATGATATTTGATTTAAATTATATATGCTTTTATTTAAGTTTATGATTTGGAATTCTTAAGATGCAAAATTATTAATTAAATATTATAATCATCTTATTGAAGAAAAAGGAAATGAGATAAATTCTCAAGTGAGAGAATTAATTGAAGGGAGACACAAATTAATTAAAAACGCAATATATATATATATTCATATCGTGCTTGTTACATTTTTTTAATATTTAAATTTATTCTTACCTATTTGTTTCATGTGTTATTTGTATTGAAAGTTTAAAGCATTTTTTTAAAGAGAAAAGAAAACCCAAAAGTGCTGAAAGGGGTTGTTTTCTTAATATATATATAGTAAGTATATTGAGCATAAGATATTGGGCTTTTATATTTCAACTTAGTATTCCATTAATTATTTTTATATATTCTCTTGTAACATGTTGATGAGTAATGCTATTTGCTCGTGTTTTCACTCTTTTTATTGCACTAATGTTTGAAAATTTTGAACTATGTTTTTTTCATGATTTTTTTTTTAAAGCAAAGATAGCTTATCATCGAGCTAAGACTATCCAAAATATATTAACAAAAGAAAACGGAACAATTACAAATAAAAAATGAGGGGGGTCAAACAAAACCTTTTCAAAAGTTAACAAACCTAAAACAAGGCAATCCTAACCTGTTTTGAACATAGAAACCTCTAATACAATCAGGGATCTCTAGCCCAATATTGAGATTAACTATGGTACGACCAATATTGGCCAGAGCATCAACACAACAATTAAAGAGGGGTTGTTCTTCTCATGATGGTCATTATGAACGTTCAACTAAGCGTTTACCATATTTTTTTTTTTTGGAGAATGTCAACCCTTTTCATCCAAATATAAACACTGATTTAACAATCCAAGTTATCATGCCCAACTAGAAAGTAATCAATCTCTTAATCCTCCTCCAGTTCAACGAAACCTCCCACACATGAATCAATTGCCTTTGTTCTTACATCAATTTATTGAAGATGTCGTGAGTGTCGTTGATGATGGCCATTGTAGATTTCGTGTTGTTTATGACCTACTTGGATGGTCTTTTGACTCTTATTCTATTATCCATCTTGATCTTACATTGGAGTTAAATAGCAACCCTTAGAGTTATCTCCATTTTTTTTTTGTCAGAGAGATGATTCAAACAGGTCAATTACGCTTTGACTCATGTGAGAGTCGGCTCAATACTTGAAAATAAATGGATGATTTTTCGCATATGGAGTTTATTATTTACTTAAATATACATATGTGTCAGTTCTACTGAGCATATATTGACACCCGAATACATCGTTTCCATTACACCAAGAGAAAGTAATTGATTCATGTGTCTTGAATATGTGACTAACAACCATGTACGTAAAGTTTTCTTTATTTTTAATTTTTTATTACGCATATATATATATATATATATATGGTACTCTTATTTGATTTCTACCTATCACGTCCATAAGAATATATATTTTTTATATTAAAAAATTAAAATAATTGGATACACATCCCTATCAAAGTTAAGAAGAACTACTTAAGATTTAGCTAGAATTTTAGATATAAACTCAATCAACAACGAGTGTAAGCTCGAACTTTTTTATGTTGAAGTGGTTGCTAAATGGGATTGCCATCTAATAAAACCTAATTACTACTAGCTACTACACTCAAGAAAATGGTTGCACCCAATTAAGAAGCATTCTTATTCTTTTTGTTATGCCACTTAAATAGCAGAAACTATAAATAAATAAATAAATAAATAAAGTGTACCTTAGCTACAGAATTAGTCAATATTCATATAGACAGCTAGTGACCTAAACAACTTTCATGGAGACAGGCACCAGAAAGCAATGCTACTGCTACATACTTCTTTAAGTTGTTGAGAATTTAGATGATTATTTTACAACGTTTAAAAATGCATAAAGTGTAGAGATATTAGTACCAACCCGAGAATTCAACTCATGTATCCTAATTATTGGTTTGTTAATGATGTCTTCGTTAATCATTCTATAACATATACTCACACACACGCTTTCAACAATCCTTGTTAGGGAAGAGCATAGCATTTTATCTTACATGCTTTCGTTAATAATTTAGATTTTGGTTCTATAAGCTGTATACAAGTTTGAAGCATATGCGTTGTCAAGCTACCGGTGCTTAATTTATACATACACGCACAACACACAATAATGGTGTGGTGTTATTAAATAAATCATTATCCAATAAAAATCTAAATTAGAGAGAATTGTGATTTGTGAACCCAGATATTGCATGCTGCTCTAAATTTAGACTTTAATTTTGTACTTTCTTCTATTATTTTATATTTTGTGTACACATTAATGTCATATTTGAGTGGGGTGCACGTCCCTTAAATTATATCATTTTTTTTAACAGGCTTAAATTATATCATTATATATGGAACAATATATGTGACAAAGTCTTTGTTTCTCTTGAATTTGAAATTTGAACATAAACAGAACTTAGCAGCCTGTCCGTTTATATTTTAATTTAAAAAATATGGAAGAAACCACACCCACCTCTTCAATCATTAGATTACCGAAAGAGAAAGGAAGAAAAAGGCAGAATATACACATACATATAGACACTCACATATTTGTCTTTATGCTTTAACATGTGTAAATTATGAATGATATTTTGTATTAAATTTTGATTTTTATTAAAATTATAAGTACAAATATTTATGAATTTTAAATTGTACCAAAAAAAAAATCATATTTATCTTTTTTGATAACAATAGTAATATAACAAATATAATATAAATCCTTTTTTTTTTTAATACCACTAACAATATAACATTAATATAGGTTTGTTTAAGGATATAATTAGAATTATGAAAATTTCAGCTCAAAATATCTATCCCCTTCGTATTTTAATGGGATTTAGTTTTTCTAAATTAAAATTAAAATAATATTATTAAAGGATAAAATAGTAAATAAAATAGTTTAAATGAAAGGTAAAATAATAGGTAATGAAAAAGGCATGTATTTTAAGCCAATTTTCTTTATATATACTGCTAAAAAATGACTTTTTATTGTGCTAACATTTGAAAATTATGAACGCTGATTTATTATGACATTTTTATTTTGATTAAAACTAAAAATATAAACGCTTGTTTCTTTCAAGTTATAACAAACCAAACGAATCATGATTATCTATTTCAATGACACCAACAATTTAACAAAAAAATATAATATAAATTCTTATTTTTTTTAATGACATCAATCTTTATTATAGAAAATGTTTTTTAAGAGTATAATTAGGATAACGAAAAAGTAAGTATAAATATACACATCTAGTTTGTTACACTTTTTTAAATGATAAAAGAAAAAAAATGAGCATATATATAATCATATTGTGTTTCTTCCACTTTTATCTTATTTCAATATTTGAATTTATTCTTATCTATTTTTTATATATGTGTTATTTGTATTGAAAATTGAGAGTAATTTTGAAAAGAGAAAAAATCAGCCTAAAAGAGGAAAAACACAATATGAAGAGGGATCCATTAACTCAAAGAGTAAGTTTAAACAAAAACGAAATGGTGGTCCATTGATCTTACGGATGTTATAGATCTCTCCATAAATTCCTTAAAAAAAATTAAAAATCTCTCCATAAATATTTAGGTTTCTCATCTAACAAAAAAAAGAAATAGTTCTCTTTTAGACAATAGTTTTTTTTTGGCGAATTCAGAGATTTGTTACATTGACGATACAAACAAAATATTGGTGTTGTTCGATGGGTGGTACCCAATTGCAAGGTTTCCAATGCTGATTTCAGTATTTCACAGTGTTTTTAGAGATATGGCAACTAAGGATAAAAATGTATATTTAGTGCTAATTGTAGTTGACATGGTTAGACTTTCCCGCCACATAAAATATGACAATGGGTTCTACTTTTGGATTCTCACTAGTTATATATCGTAACTTTATATAATCAAATTTTATGTTAGTTGTTTTGGATTGTTCATTGGATATGCCTCTTAAAAAAAAAAATTTGTTCATTGGATATCGCCATTAGTTTTTTTTTTTTTTTAAGAAACTAAGATGAAATATATCAATTTATTTGAACTTCAACTCGCACAAGGAGTATTAGGTTAGGACTGAAAGTATGATACAATTAAGATTACAAGAAAGGAACCAAAACAACGAATGGAGCACAAGCTAAATAACATGAATACAACAATGAAGTGGATTTATCCACTATTGATGAAAATAAAAATTTAAGTAATTGTCCTTCACTTTCAACCACCAAAAAGATAAGAGTTTAACTTTATCGAATAATTACTGAATAGACATTTTTTTCCTTCTTAAAAACGTGATTGTTTTGCTCCTTCCATAAGACCTAAAGGTAAGCCAACCAAATCAAAAGAAGCAAAAAATGAATCTTCCTAGCATCGCTTCCTAAATGAACAAAATGTTGAAAAGTGATCAACTATATGCAAACTATCAGTTGAGCAAATGCATAACCATTGGTGAATAAGAGGCCATATGCGCCCAAACATGTCATAGCCCACAAAAAGATGATCTAAATTTTCCTTCTTCCCGCACTTTTTTTTTTGTTGATAAAGTTGTTAGGTTTGTAGACTATAGTTGGCCGCATTTTGTTAAAACAAGTGTTCTAGCAAGATGTCGAACAAGATGTATTGACATGTTGGTACGACTCACATCGTTCCTACATATGATTCACGTGGATTGTTGTTCAAGAAGCGTGTGATTCTAGCTAGAAGCTACAAAGGTCGGTTTATGAATTACCGTGTTTCCTAAAATGCATATCAAAACATTTAAGGAAATATATTTGCTCGGTTTTGGCCTACTTATTGTTTAGCCCGCGAAGAAAAGCCCATTAAGAATCTTGGCTATATAAAGGAGAACTCAAACCCTTGTGAAGGATTCAAAACCGTCATATAAAAAAAAAGAGTCTTTTAAGGTTTCGTGTCTTTTTTAAGCCTTGTGCTTGATTGGATACCTCTCTGATTGTTGCTATTGATTATCAAAGCACAGAGGTTGTTTGATTTAGTTGAGTTGTATTGGATCAAAACCATAATTTGAGAAAAGAGTCTTATTAGGGTTTTGAGTCCTTAATTGTGAGCCTCCCTTTGTATCACCTTGATGAATTGAGATGGACTGTAATTAAGTTGTAAATTCTAAATCACTCGTAAGCTTGTAAGCAAGTGTGGATTCTACTATCTAGGAATGTGTCGCCATTTCTGTTATAACTGTTGAGTCAATCACAAGGATTGTGGTTGAGAGGAAGTGAGAGGGAAGTCTCATATCTACGAGTGTCTTAGATAGAAATTACACGGGTAGTGATTAGATGTGAAGCTAGTAGACTGAGGGTTTTTATGTATGCTTCAAACTAATACTATTATAGTGAATTTCCTTCCTAGTTTGATAATGTAACACCCCGTTTTCCCAACATAAAAATTTCTCAAATAAATCAGAGTAATCACATAACGGAATGTCACATTTCTCAAAAATCTCAAATATGAATAAATAACGATTTATTCCTTCATAAATTATTCATCGTAATAATTCAAAACTTTGCAGCGGAATAACATAAAAGTCTTGGCACGCAGGCCTCATCATAGAAATCTCATAAATCAAAGTCAACATAATCGTCATAAAACTTCATAAGTAATACGTAAGGAA